>Ga0209717_1003434_pt1 | contig 13824 bp, 13 predicted proteins | sample AD_UKC048_MetaG_FD_184418 | JGI IMG/M metagenome (GOLD analysis project Ga0209717, IMG submission 184418) | Active sludge microbial communities of municipal wastewater-treating anaerobic digesters from USA - AD_UKC048_MetaG (SPAdes) (version 2) | ecosystem: Engineered > Bioreactor > Anaerobic >... | reverse complement strand
TGTACAAGCATTATTTTGTTCACCTCCTTTTACTAATAAATAACTTAATAAAAAAATGTTCAAAATATTAAATATGTGGTAAAAATGAATACATTATAATCATTTAGTAATTAAATTGGTGTTATAAATAAAAAAGGGTTTTTATAAAAAATTTAATTAAATTACTACGTTTGAAAAATAAATATTAAACTATTTTTTTGCGGGATGACGCAGTTTGGTAGCGTATCTGGCTCATAACCAGAGTGCCGTGGGTTCAAATCCCACTCCCGCAACCATTTTGGGGATGTAGCTCAATGGGAGAGCAACGGACTCTAAATCCGTGGGCTGTGGGTTCAAATCCCATCATCTCCACCATTTACTACTTGGGGGCGTAGCTCAATGGGAGAGCAACGGACTCTAAATCCGTGGGTTGTGGGTTCAAATCCCATCGCCTCCACCAATTGCCGACATAGCTCAGTAGGCAGAGCAGTTGCCTTGTAAGCATCAGGTCGGGGGTTCGATTCCCTCTGTCGGCTCCATTAAGCAAAACAAATTTAAAATTTATTTTGGTGGGATGTCCGAATTGGCTAAGGAATCAGTCTTGAAAACTGACGAGAATAAAATCTCATGCGGGTTCGAGTCCTGCTCCCACCGCCAGTTAGTTTATTAAACTGATGCGTAGCTCAATGGCAGAGCATGTGGCTGTTAACCACAGGGTTGTAAGTTCGAGTCTTACCGCATCAGCCAAATACATTCAGGGTGTAGTTCAATTGGCAGAACGCTTGATTTGGGTTCAAGAGGTTGTAGGTTCAAGTCCTATCATCCTGACCAGTAGTAAAACAAATTGCAACTTAATTGCGACAAAATTGCGACAAAATTGCGACAAAAAGAAAGGATGTGAAAAATGAAAATTTAGGTAATTGGTAGTGGAACTTCTTAGATTGGCTTTCTTTATAAACTTTCTCAAAATATACGTAAATTAGATAAAAGGATAACTATTGATGTATTTGAAAAAGGAAATTCTTTCACTGATAGAACATCAAAAGAAATTATGAATGGGTTTGGTGGATAGGGAACATTTTCTGATGGAAAATTATCCTTATCTGATTCAAGTTGAATAGAAATTTTATTCAGTAAAACCTAATTTTGATACAAACATAAGAGAAAGATTTAAATTACCAAATACTAACATACATATTATAGGCGATTAGAGTGGGTATTCAAGAGGAATAATTCAATAGACCATTAGTGGAATGTAGTTGTAGGAAGATTTGTTAATGAAGATGTAAAAGTTGACAAAGTAAGTAATTTGTGTTATAATACAAATGAAAAAACTAATCGAATGGAGATGATTGTATGTTCAATTTATGGAATGAAACAGAACGTTTTGATGTGTTTTAGACTAAAAAGACCCAAAATTTTAAAAGTATTGATGGTGAAAAAAATTATTCTAAGCATTTCCACGATTTGACTTTTAAGATTAAGGGTAGAAAAGAAAGTGATACATTGTATTTTAATCTATTTCCACAGGCATGTCTGAAATTTACATATGAAATTCAGGCACTTATTAAAGGAAAGTTATCAGAGGCAAAGAAATCTTTTACAAGAAAGGGTTCAGATAATACAAGTACAACGCCATTTATTAGTATTACAGTATTTGAAAATGATTATATTATTACTATGAGTGATGGGGTTAGTAATGAAAAATCTATTCCTATTACAAAGGTTGATTTGTATATTTTATATGAATACCTTCATAAGTTGAGTTTGGATTTAATGACAGATAAAGAAGAATTTATGGATTTGACTAAGAAAAGAACAGATTCAGTTGTACCTGAGTTTGAAGAAGAAACACTAAGTGATTTTGATATTTCATAAAAATAGAAGGGAGATTAACAAATATGGCAGGATTTATAGGTGATACTAATAAAAGTAATACAACTACCAATGAATAGTTTATTAAAGAAACAGTAGAATAGATTAATAGCAATATTTTAAAAATTATTAATCTGGAAGTAGTTTTAACAATTATTCTTGATAAGATGTTTGAAAAGGAATTTTTCACTAAGGAAGAATTTGAAGCACTTGTTAAAGAAAAATCAAAGATGGTAGAAGAGGATATTGCAAAGCAAATGGAAGAAGCAAATAAGAAATAATGACTTTTAAAATTAAGAAAAATAATGAAAGAAGGAGTGGATAAAATGAATTTAGATTTTTTGAAAAATAGAATTCAGGAACTTGAAAAAAAACACACTAATAATAATTTTAGTAGTGATACTAAAAAACTCAGAGTTTCTTATGTTACATTGAATAATGGTGTTTCAATCTCAGGGGTAATTCTTCAACCAATTGATCAGAATGGAAATAAATAGGATTTTTTAGTATTAAAAGAATTGTTTAAATTTGGTTCTAAATATATTGAGAAAACAGAAAATAACTTAAATACCATATCTGATATTGATAAATTAGAAGAATATATTTCAAAATTTAAATCTAATAGAGATTATGAAACAAGTTATAGTTCATTGGAAAATTTATATATTCCTTTATTTAATGCAAACAAAGAGCCTTGTGTACTTATTTTGAATGTCAGATATTACACAAGAATTACACAAATACTTAAACAATTATACAAACTACTTGAAGATGTTGGAGAGAATATTTATAATTATATTATTAATTTTTCAATGAATAATCAAGAGATAACAGTAACACTCAAAAATAAAATAGAATCATCAAAATTAGAAAATGTTTTTAAAGAAAAAATTGAAAATTACGACAAAACAAATTTTTCAAAATCTATTTATAATATTATTTATAAGAAAAAGGAACTATCTAAAGAAGATATTAGAGCTATTATTTCAACTTGGGTTGCTCAAAATATGAAATTATTTGGAAATACCTCGATTAGTGTACCAAATGTAAAAGCAACTAATTTAGTTGAAGATGAAGATTTCTTTAATAAAAAAGAAGAAGATAGTTCAGATGATGATTTCTTTAGTAGCAAGGCTAAACCAGTTAAAAAACAAGAAGTTCCTTTGAAAAAAATGAAAGATGATACATTTTTAGATGATTTAACAAATGATTCTGATGATATTCCATTTTGATGTTAAAAATTCAAACTAAAACAAGGAGATTGAAGAAGAATGACACAAAAGACAATTGCTGATTTAACGATTATTTTTAAGGGTGGTAAAGTAACTAAGCTAACTTAGAATATTTCACCATTTATTGTGCAAGATGCAAATAAATATAAAGCATTTTAGCAAGCACTTAAAGATGGTTTAATTCTTTGTGTGGATAAGTATGATATGATAGATAAAACAGTTACAGGAAGAATTTTATTGAATCTTGGTGATGTATCATATATTGAAATTACATCTGAATATGAAATTTAATTAAGATAAAATATAAAATAAAAATAGGGGGAAATTAAATTCCCCCTTTTATTTTTTTAAATTTAAATTAACTTATTGTTATTATTTCTTCTGGGTCTGTTAGTGGAGTTAATTTAAATTTTCCACAATACTTTGGCTTGTTACTCTATACAGAATTATTTTTCAAGAAATATTGAGAATTTCCAGTTGAATTTCTTGTATAAATAGTAAAATCTACTTTAGCTGTAACTTCATTAGTTGTGCTATTCTTTATTCCATAAAAAGCAAACCCAGGGTTACTAATTTTTATATACCCATTATTATAAGTAAACTATTGGTTTTCAATAACAGAACTTGGAAACATATCATCTACAATTTTCTTTATATAATTAGTCTAACTTAAATAGCCATTTTGCGATACAGAAAGAGTCATTGGGTATGATAAAATATATGTTGCTGGATTGCCAGATGCCCTACACCTTAAAGCTGAATAATAAGTTCCTGAATTGTAGAGAATATAATACACCTATGTTGGTGGAATTGTTACATCCTATATTAAAGTATTTCTAAAAAATCGTATAACATCTGGGGAATTAGTGCATTTAATAGATACTTCACCTACACCTGCTGCATATGAATTATCTGGTTTTAATACAGTAGTTTGAAATGGTATATTGTTTGGTAATGAAAGTGTTTCTATTATTACAAACCTGAAAGCATGATATTCAGGATACCTTGTATTAATTGTTATAGTTTCTTCCTCTACACAATATTCCACTGGGGCACCTTCACCAGAATCATCCATTCCATATTCATTGCATTTATCATACACATATGATATAAAAGATGTTGCTGCCTATGTCTAACTCTATGGGATATCATAACACATATCACCAGATACTGAATCTATTGCATCTGAATCATTTGCTTGTTCAAATTTTGTATATTCCTAAACATTTGAATACGCAACATATTCAAAATCTGTTACAACTTCGGATTGTGTTGTAAAAGTAAAATTCTATGGTTTATCTGAAATAGATTCAATACAACCAGAACTTGCATTTTTCTATAGTACATACCACTCATATGTAATAGGCGTTTCTCCTACTAATGCAAATTCAAGTACACCTGGATTATATTCATTACTAACATTTATACTTTCAATCCAAGCAGATTCGTTCCAATTAGATTCAGTTGTCTTTTTAATAAATACTTTATAATGTGTTTGACCATTACAATTAAAAGTTAATTTTGATCCTACCTCTACTCCTGAGTTTGTAAAAACATGCCAAATATTTTGCTATTCATTTGCTGGACCAACTAATGTAACTGATGGTTTTGCACAATAAGTTTGTACTACAAACGAATATGGACTGTTTATATTTGTTGGTAAAGTTTTTGAAGTTGCTAAACAATTTAACTAACCATTTGTATTTATCTAAGTAATATAATAAACATATGTTTGACCTGGTTGCAACTAATTTAAAGTAAAAGTTCTTAAATTTGAATTTGATGCATATTGTGTTTTTGGAATATAAGTAGATGTACCATATATTTTATAATATAATGTTAATCCAGTAAAATCATTAGCAGTAACAGAAATTGTTGCTGTTGTTAATGTTACTGTATGGCTTGCATTTGATAATGTTATTGCATAGCAATTTACTGGAGTATTTGTTAATGTATTAAAAGTACAATCAATTTGACTTGTTGTTGTACTGCAAACGCCCTAAACTTCATTTTCCTATACTACACGCCAATTATATATTTTACCTTCATAAAGTGCAGCAGGTATTGTATAAGATTTTGATAATCCACTATAATTTGGGGTTGATGAATAATTCTATGTTGTAGATAATTTATAATATAATTTATATGCTGTCTATTCTGGCGAACAAGTCCATTGAATTGTCGGTGTTAAAGATATATTTGTTGCATTATTCTATGGATACTATGGAGAAAGATTTAAACTTGGACATGGTAAAAATACTTCATCGTACTAAATAACAATTTGAAAAGGAAGGCAAGAAACCTATTCAGAGGTAACTTGCAAAACTAATACTCCATAATCTGTTTTATCATTAATATTTGATAAATTTCCTATTAAATTTGACTAAGGTTCTGCTGTTGGTATTAAAGTAAATCCATTATTGGACTACCAATTTAACTACGTATATTGTTTTGGTTTTTCATAATTTGATCCTGTACTTTTATAAAAAATTGTAAAACCTGCTGATGGTGCATTTGTAGACTAAAAAACTTTAAAATTTTGTAATTTTTTACCTTCATTTATTGAATTCTATTGTATTCTAAACCATCTCTCGTATGATGTTATCAATTGCTATGAATTCTAAGGCACTCTAATTGGATATAAAGTCTAATCCTATGTAGAAGAAACATCACTATTTAAAAAATTTAAACTTAATGATTCTTCATCTGATGATCCTTCTACATTACCATATCTTATTAATAATTTTAATTCATTCTACATTTTTAGATTATCCCCCTTTTATATATTTAAAAAATTTGTTAGATTTTTGATTAAGTTAATAACTTAATTAAAAAAAATGTATTTAACTAAATTGGAGGTTTAATATTATGCCTATAAATTTTACATTAGATAGTTAGAAAAGTATTTCGTTAAAACAATCTGAATGTTTTTATATTGAAAATGTTTAGAAACAAGGGGTTATTACATTAAAAAATTTAAAAAAAGGTTAGATTGAAGATGTTTATATTATAAAAGATACTTTTGTTCAAGGTATTCAATTAAATGAGCAATAGAATAATTCTGTTGGAGATTTTTATTTTGTTGATGATAAAAAGATTTAGTTGTTATCTACAAGTTCTAAAATAAATGATTTAGAAAAATTTCATTTGGTAGTTACAAGTAAATCTTCTTCTGGTAATGATAAATATTTGTTTGAAGAAGAAAGTGGTGGACAAAATATTATTAATTCTACTATTGGTGATGATTTTTAGGAGATTATTCAAAAGGTTTATATTACTTAGGAAGATTATAATTATAGAAGAATTATTATTACTTAGGAAGATTTATCTCCTTATTATGGGTTAAGGACTGAATATTTTAAATTTTCTTATTATTCAGAAGATATTGGTGATAATGTAGAAGATATTGTTTGGTATAGTTCTTTATCAATTGATTATTTGGAAAAGAACTCTACTATTCCTATTTGGATTAAGGTTCAATTACCAAAATTAGGGTTAACTACAATTAATAGAGATATTCAATTACATTATACTTAGCAAGAATGTTAATTTTTAAAAAGAAGGCTTAGCTATGTTTATAATTGAATTAGATATTATAAAATTATTAGAGCAAAATTATTTAATAGTAGAAGATTGTACTATTCTCATAAAAATTTAGTCTAATAGTCCTTATTGGAATAAATTAAGTTATGATTACCCAAAATCAAATATTAAAAAAATAATAGATAATTTTAATAGAGAATTGTAGTTTATTGTTAAAATAGTTGATGATATATATTATATATATTTAAATGTAAAATATTCATATAGTAGAGAAATTGTTAATAAAATTTATATTTTTTTAGATAAAATAAATTTATTATACAACTTTTATAATCCATCTGATTTATACTATAAGAAGATAGAAGGAAATAATTTATATTCTGAAATAAAAGAAATAGAAGGCAACACTAATTTTATTTATTATTTTGATAATCCTATATTAAATAGAGATTCTACATATATTATATCACAAGATAATTTTAATAATTTAGTATTAAATAAAGATATTCCAGATATATCAAAACTAAGTTTTCCAATTGAAATTTTATATAATGAAAAAATATAGATAAACCCAATGATACTTTATAAAACAGAAGCAAAATATTTATTAACTAATGATTATAATTTTCCTATTATTCTTGGTGGAATCAGATATAATATTAATGGAAAACAGCTTGGTGGATTTAATAACATATTAAATTTCAAAAATGATAATTGGGAGTACTTTTTAGATAAAAATGATTTTGATTTTAATGGAATTTATGGTACAATAAGATATGGAATATTAGATACAAATTATGGGTGGGGAAAAGGATTAAATTTAACAGCAGAATATATGTTTGGTATTTTTTAGAATTTTGATGATTTTTTAATGAAGCAGAAGATAATTTTAGATAGTTAGAAGTTCTATACATTTAATTAGGATACACATCATGGATTACATTTATATAAAAATGATTATTCTAATTCATTTTAGAAAATAAATTATGTATTAAATAATGATATTACACAAAAAAATTTATAGGTTAAAATTAAATTTACTAATGTTGATTCATAGATTTCTAATTTTAAAATAGTGTTAACTTCTTTATTTCAATTATATAATATAGAATTTAATTTTTCAAAATCATCAGTAGAAAATGAATATTTAGTAAATGTATAGAGTTAGAATATTATAACCCCAATTTTTAATAGTGTTTTAATTAATAAATCTGATTTTACATTTGTATTTAAAACAACAGATAATAATTTGTTATTATATATAAATAATAATTTATTTACACAAATTCCTATTTCAAATTTTTATATATACAGTATATAGTTACAAGTTGGTGAACAAAATTCATTTTCTAACAAATCTCATATTTCTATAGATTATATTTCAATTATAAAATAGTTTAACGAAAAATTAGATTTTGATTATACAATAAATGAAATACCATCAATAGAATTAAATAATAATGCTAATGCATATATTTCTTATCATAATACAAAAAAAATAATATCAAGTTATATACCTATTAAATTAGTTCAAAAATAGAATATATATCCTTATATATATAATTTTGAAGAATAGGGTGAGGAATTTTTATTAGATTTATAGTATAAGAATTATTTCAGAAAATATACACTGATGGTTTCTATTTTAGATAAATTATTTTAGAAAGAGAAAGATATAGTAAATATAGAAAATTATATTTGGCGTCAAAATACACCTTTTTATATTAGAGAAGAAACATATATGAATGAAAATTTTGTCTATACTATATTTGTTCATTCATTATAGAATATAATTTAGAAATTAAAATATATATCAGAAGAATTTGGAAATGTCTTTGATCCATATAATTCTGAATTATATATTAAAAGAGCTTTTTATTATTATATAAATGATATAGGTATACTTCAAGAATATTTAAGTGGGATAGAATTTAATAGCCAAATATATATGTTATTATCTATAAATTTTTATAAACATATTATGTATTATACAGAATATAGTGGCTTGTATTCTTGTATAGATAAAATATTAAATGATTAGTTTGCAAACATATCAAGCATTGTACAATTATATGTATTTGTTTTTAGACAATTAAAAAATGTTGAAATATATGAGTTTACTTCTAATAAAAAGAGAATAAAATTTAAAGAATTTTTAGCAAATGATGGATTTTATAATATTTTTTATAAATAGAAAAATAATCAATATGCACAATACATATAGTATATAACAGATTATGTTAAAAGAATATATAAAAATAGCAAATATACAAATGGAATTATATCAGAAAACACTATTGATATACATATCAATAATTCAATAGATTCTTTATTGTAGAGTTCCTTATATAGAAGTTTAATAATAGTATATGATGACTTTTTAGTTAGAAGCTATAATATAGAAGAATCTATTTTTACATTTTTTAAATTCATTAAAAACCAATATTTACCATAGAATATGGATATAATATTCATTAAATAGAGTGAATTTAGTTTGATACTAAATGATGTAGAAAATAAACAACATAATATAAAAGATGTTATTACATTTAACTTCAATACATTAACTGAGCTTTATTCAAGTATATAGACTCTAATAAATTCAGAAAATTTTGTTAATGGTCGCATTTAAATTGGGGGATTTGATATGAGAGAACAATCATAGATGTATGGTTATGTAGAGATAAAAGACAAAAATGGTAAATTGCTATTTGAAAATAAAAATGATATTTTAGTATATGGTAAATACAAAATCCTTTCGTCTTTATTTTCATCTAAAAATGAAATAATAGATGGAATCAAATATTTGGAATTATACCAATCTTCTGCAGACAACCTATCAAATATAAATAATTATAATTATTTATATAAAATAAAATCTATATAGATAAATAGAAGAGAAAACATTTCAATTAATTAGTATGACACAGAAACAAATACTTGGGTTGATTATGGTAATGTATTAAAAAAATTTAAATTTTCAAAAAATAACTACAGAGGAAAATTTCTACTTGAAAAAATAAATACACCAATAAATGATTTTTATACATATATGAATTTATTCAATTTAGATCAATAGTGCTTAAAATATGATAGATTATAGATCACTTTTAATATTCCATTATTAAAAAAATATACAGAAGATAGTTTTTCATTTAATTTATTAGTTATGAGTTATGGGGGGTTAGATGTTAATACAGATGAATTTGGAGATGTTTTAGTTAGTGAATTAAATAACGAAGTTTTAGATATATCTATAACTAATACTAAAAGTATTGACACATCTATTTGGACTTCTGGTTTACCTTTTTCATATATTTCATTACCAGAAATGTTTACTGTTGAAGATTAGATTTATATATCTTGGAAATATATATTTAATTTTAACTCTTTAATTTCATAATTTGAAAGGATGTGATTTTTATATGCCAGTTGATTTTGGTAAATTTAAAACAACACTAAAAGAGGTAGAGCATCAATATAATGTTAATTAGCAAATTTAGGGGGAATCTCAGTTGAGTGTTAAAACAAAATATAGAATAAATCATTCTGGTTGTAGGTGCAGACTTGGTTCTGTTACAAATATTTTGAGTTTATATGGGTGTAAAGATATTACTAATGAAGTTTCTAATAATGAATATTATTGGGTTTTTAATTATTAGGGGGATTTAAAAGTCATCGAAGATAAGTTATTGGAAGGTGGATTTGATTTTCAAAGAGTTAATTAATTTAAAACTTGACAAATACTATTTTTTGTGATATAATGTTAAAAGTAGGTATAAAAAGAATGGAGTGTGATTGTATGGATATTTCAAATTTTCCTATTTTTAGCATAAAAATGTGGAAACATTTAAAACAAAAAGAAACAAAAGATTATAAAATTATTTATAATGATTCTAAATCAAGCAAAATAAATTTAATTTTTACACCATTTATTATGTTTACTGTTTCTATTGCTATAATACTTTTTCTTATATTATTTGGGGTGTGACTTTGCATGAAAGAACACCCTATTTTAGATATTTTAGGTAAATATATTAAAAAAGTAAAAGAAACATAGACTGGTGAAATAATTTATAGATGTCCAATATGTGGTGATTCAAAGAAAGAATACACAGGGCATTTGTATGTTAATAAAGAGTCTTTTAATTATATTTGTTTTAAATGTGGTGTTAAGGGAAAAAATATTGTACAATTTGTTTACAATTTAATACAAGATGGAACTATTTCTGAATACGATGTAAAGGACGAATAGGAAATGTTAAAATATATATTTAAAAAATTGCAAAGGTAGGAAAAATCAGAAAAAAATATTGAAGAATTAGAAAAAATCACATTATTAAAACAGAAAAAAGATGAAGAAGATTTAATAAAATGTATATCAGATGAAGAATTATTTATGAATACTTTAAAAAAGAAAAGAAATTATCAAGAACAATTTGTTATAGATAGTGTAATAATTCCTTATTATAAACAAAGAACTGTTGGATAGGAAAATTTATAGAGATATTTAGTAGAAAATAACAAAGTGTTTTTTTATTATAGTGATGTAAAAGAAAAAATAGAGTCTTATAGTCCTTCAATATTATTGAATAGGATTTATTTTAATCATGGAAATTCTTTTTATAGTTAGAGAAAAATCTCTGAATTTATGGAAGGTGAAGATAAAGATTCAAAAAGATATTTATTTTATCATTCCAAATCAAGTAAAAAGATGAATCCTTTTATAATTCAATTAATTGATGATTCAGAAGTATATGCTGTATATTTAACAGAAGGAACATTTGACTCTATTAAGTTACATAGTTTTTTATCATATGAAACCCAAAATTTTGCTACATATACTTTGAATGGAAAAATATTACACGAAGATTTGTTAGAAATGCTGAAATCAAAATATAAAAATCTTAGTAAAATAGTATTGATTTTAGATAAAGATGTTTCAGAAAAAGATATTAAATCAAGTATTTTAAAATTTAATAATATATTTGACTCAAATGAAACTGAATTAATGATTGGTACAATACAAGATTAGAATATAAAAGATATTGGTGAAATGATAAATAAAGATCAGTTAAAAGTAATTAAATTAGAGAGTTAGAATAATTATGAATTATCAGATATTTTTATTAAGTTAGATAAAGTAAGAAGTTTTTTTGGTGGGGTATGTTTGAAATGAATATAAAAACTATTTATTGTAATCCAAATAAAAAAGAAAACCCAATGTCAATAATTTCCAATAAATATCTTTTAGGAGATATGTGGACTAAGAAAAAGATAGAAATGTTTATTCAATTATTTAAACAAAAAATAGAAAGTGAAATAGAAATAATAATTAAAAATGATATATATAAAGTAGTAAATTCTGTGTTTTGTATTAAAATACAGGAAAATAAAAATATGATGTTTATTGAAGTATAGGGGAAATCTTATAACAAAGAACTTGATAGAATACATAAACTAATAGTGGAGATTTGAAAAAAATGCAAATTCAAGAAAAATAGATGTTTAAATATTTCTCTTATATAAAACAAAAAAAGACTTTTAATTATGGGAATAAAAGCTACACATTTGAACAAGATATTATATATGATATAGATAAGTTTGATTTAAATGATAAAAATGCAATAGCATACATTATTGTTAGAAATTTAAGTGATTTTGAAATATATAAAACAGAAGATGATATTCCTGAGCAAAAGCAAGAAGAAGTAAGTATTAACTATAAAGAAATGAATGAAAAATTGATTTTAGCATTGGGAAAATTAACAGAAACTTTATCAAAAAATAGTACAAATTTATTGCAATTACAAACATATCAAAATAATTATAATGAACAATCTAAAGTATATAAAGAAGAAGATGAAATATTATTCATACCAGATATTGATTTATCACAAACAAAAATTAAAAAATCAAAAGAAATTGTTACTAAACAATTAAGTGATGAAATAGATTTAGATTAAAATTTTTTAAATAAGGATTGGTGAGCAATGCAAGAAAATATTGTTGGTGTAGATATTGGTACAATGAATATTGTATCATAGTTTAAAGTAGATAGCAAAAGTATTTCTATTAACAAAATAAGAAACATGTTTTTGTTGTTAGATTATAATGTTATTGAATTTTCTGATTTGTAGGAATAGCAAATTGAATATGTCAAATTAGATGATACAAACAATAAAGTTGTTGTTCTTGGTGAAGATTAGTATAAACTTGCTAATATTTTTAATATGGAAGTTCGTAGAACAATGAAACGTGGGATTATATAGCAAAATGAAATTGATTAGTTGGATGTAATTGCAATTATGATGAAAAAGCTATTACCTAACAATATTGATAGTAAATAGGATAAAGGTAAATGTGTATATTCTATTCCTTCAAATCCAATAGATTAGGTAGATGTACCTGATACATTTTATCATGAGCAAATATTTAAGAAAGTTTTTAATGCCATTGGATATGATTAGGAATCATTGAATGAATAGATGTAGCTAATCTTTTCAAATTGTAAAGCAGAAAATTATTCAGGAATTTAGATTTCATTTGGATAGGGTCTTACAAATATTTGCTGTGCATATAAGGGCACACCAACAATACAATTCAGTATTTATAGGGGTGGAGATTGGATAGATCATAATTAGTAGAAATCAATTGGTTAGTTAGAATCACGTGTTACATTTGTAAAAGAAAAATCTTTTGATTTGCTTGAATTGAAATAGGCAAATAAGCAAGAAAAAAGAATTAAAGAATAGCTACAATTTTTTTATGAAAATCTGATACAATATACAATAGAAAAAATAATTGAAAAAATAAGTTTAGATCAGGAAAATTTAAGCATAGACTCACCAATACCAATAGTTATAAGTGGTGGCACAAGTTTACCAAATGGTTTTCTTGAAACCTTTAAAAGATTATTTGAAGAAAATGGAAGTAATTTTCCATATGAAATTTCAGAAATTAGAAGATAGAAAGACCCATTAAATGATGTTTAGGAAGGTTGTTTGCTTTATTAGATGTGGAAAGCAAAGAAAGGGGAATAAATATGATTTTAAGTTCAATTTTAATAGACAATACATATGGTACAAATATATCAAGAATTATATTTTATGGAAAAAATATAATTGAATTTGAAGAGGAAATTTTAAAAAGCAACAATTTTTATACTGAGGTAGATAAAAAAAATAAAGATTTT
>Ga0209717_1003432_pt1 | contig 13825 bp, 11 predicted proteins | sample AD_UKC048_MetaG_FD_184418 | JGI IMG/M metagenome (GOLD analysis project Ga0209717, IMG submission 184418) | Active sludge microbial communities of municipal wastewater-treating anaerobic digesters from USA - AD_UKC048_MetaG (SPAdes) (version 2) | ecosystem: Engineered > Bioreactor > Anaerobic >... | reverse complement strand
CCGCACTCCTTTCAAAGAACTACCTTTTCAAAACCATTATCAATCCTGTTTCGCAGTTGATTTTTATATGTCGTTTGACTCTGAATTGCACCATAACGTTTGTGTTGCTGTATGTGCTGCAATATATACTATGTTCTAATTGTGGCAGCAACCCATTTTCTGCCTATAAATGTGCTTAATATCAATAAATTACATTTTATACTTTTACAATTTCTATTCATATTTTCTTTCCATCGCTTACTCAAATAAATAATAATTTTCCGGAGTCATTAATTTATACTTCACAAACTGTGGCAGCAATCTCATTTTTTAGTATAAAAGCATTAATAATCAAGTTTTTAAGTTTTTATATCCATATTATCCAGAGGACTTTTAATCTGTTCCATTCCTTTATGGGTAATATGAGTATATATTTCTGTGGTTTTACTTGAACTATGCCCCAGCAGCTCTTGTATATACCTTAAATCTGTCCCTCTTTCCAGCAAATGGGTTGCAAAACTATGTCTCAACGTATGTACAGTTGCTTTCTTCATAATTTTTGCATTAGTACACGCTCTTCTGAAAACATGCTGTATGCTGCTCTCAGAATATTGCTCGCCCCGCTGTCCTTCAAAAAGCCACATCTTTGGTTGGTATTGCTTAAAATATTCTCTCAAAATTAATAATAACTTTTCCGATAACAAGCTATTTCTGTCTTTTTTTCCTTTGGCTCCTTTAATAATAATTGCTTTGCGGCGGCTGTCGATATCAGCGATCTTTAGGTTTGTTAACTCGCTGATCCTTAGTCCTGCCGAATAAATGGTCAATAGTATGGCTTTATGTTTCAGATTCGTAACGCTGTTTATTATTTGTTTTACTTCTTCTTCACTAAGCACCGTCGGCAATATCCTTTCCTTAAATGGCCTGTCAATAGTTATGTATGGCAATTTCTTACTATTACAAACTTTTTCATAGTAAAATTTTATGGCATTGATTGCCTGGTTTTGAAACGAAACCGAAATTTTTCTTTTTTCAAAAAGGTACAGAAGGTAACTTTTAATATCGTCCTCTGTTATCTCGTTCAGTTCTTTCTTGCTGTAATAATTAATAAAATCAGAAAATGCAACAGTATAGGTTCGGATGGTATTATCGCTGTATCTTTTTAATTTGAGTTTTTCAATATATTCATCAGGGCATTTCCTTTCGTTTCCATATTTTTTAAGTTCTTTTTTGTTGAACCCCTTTGTATTGATAAAATGGGTCTCTATCTGATAATTAAAATTTTTGAAATAGTACTCAATTTCTTCCTTGATGTGTTGTGAGTAGGGGAAGCTCCAGTGTTTTTGGTTTTTATCCCAAAAATAATAGGGGATGGTCTTCATTTTTGCAATATGCGTTTTGCTGAACGGAAACCTGAGTATAATCTTCCGGTAATCAATTATTTCGATTTTGATAATCCTGATTTTTTGATTTTCATTATTGATTTCAGAAACAGGTAAAGATGATTTTTCTGTCATCGCGCTCTCTAATTGCGAATCATCAAACTTTGAGGCACTTCCTTCATCAGATAATCCTGCATCTGAAATCTGTCTTTTGGCATTTGGTTCTTGAAACTTTGAATTTGGATATTCATCCTTCTTAAAGATAGCCGTAGTGTCCAAAAATGCTATGCCTTTGAATAGCCTGAACAGTTCTTTTAAATTATCTCTGTTGTTGGCTATGTGCCAGTTTTCAAGAGTACTACTAAACGTCGCACCCTTTACTTTTTTTATAAGTGCAATAAGCTCAACATCATACGGAAACAGAACCAGCAGCCGCTCCGCCCCGCGATGATTTACCGGTTTTAATACGATCGTTTTCATCCTCAAAATGACTTACAAACATAAAAAATATTTCCATATCAACAAATTCTTTTTGAAAAAATTTTTATAACATAACATTTTATCTCCCAACCAATCCCCCCGGTGGCTGAGCGAAGTCGAAGCCACCGCTGCTATAGCTGAGGCCCTCGAAGACACCGTTCCAAATCAGAAAAAACAATACAATACTTTGTATTTCAAAAATAAATTTGTATTTTTACACAAGCCAGGAAGTGTGATTTGTTTAAGCCTCATTCAGAACACACCATCAGCACAGCAAAAAATTTCAGTGGCGTACGGAGTGGCTTGTTCCGTTTAGGTTTTTTTACCCTGAAATAAATACCGGCTGCTTCCGGAAATCATTCGGGATCATTAGCGGACATAATAAGATCCGGCAGCAATAACGATAGGATTGTTTTACAAAAAAAGACACGCATGAAAACAGAAAATTCATTTATTTACAAACCACGAAAGTTTTCTTCTATCGAATTATGGAAGAATGTCACAGCAAAAGAATGGTACGATCCTGACTGGCAGGTAAGGAATACGGTCAGAAACATAGAACAGTTGCAAAAGGTCATAAAACTAAATCCTTACCAGGCCGGTGAAATACAAAAGGTTATCTATGAACTCAAAAATCAGGGAAAAGACACCCTGCGGATCTCGCCTTATTATGCTTCACTTATGCAGGAAGATCCATTTCATCCGGTAATGCTTCCCGGCGAAAAATCTGAAAAGAGAATTGACCCTGTTTTTTGGCAAAGTGTGCCTACACCGGCTAATTTATTATTTCCTGATACAGGGTTAGAAGGCGCCATGCACGAAAGTTCGCGGAGTTATGGAGCTGCATATCAGCGCTATCCGAACCGGGTCGCTCTTTTTGTAGCTGAAAATACAAGTTGTGCATCATATTGTGTTCACTGTCAGAGAGCAAAATCGTTAGACTGTTCAGTAGATGTGAACAGCACTGAAATAAACAAAGGTTTGTTCTATATAACATTTAATAAAAACATCGACGAAGTACTTGTTACAGGGGGTGATGCGCTGATGATCAGCAAAAAACGTTTGCAATACATTCTCGAAGAGTTAAGCCGGATACCGCACATAAGGGTAATCAGAATCGCTACCAGAGTTCCTGTGGTTTTGCCGATGGGAGTAACCGATGAACTGCTGAGATTAATCCGGACCTCCTCCAATAAATATAATAGGGGTATTGATAAGAACGTCTATTTCATGACACATGTCAATCACTATCAGGAAATTACTGAAGAACTGATGAAAGCTGTGAAAAAAATTCACAGGTATGGTTTTACGGTAAGAAATCAAACCGTATTGCTGAATCATGTTAACGATTATTATAAAACCCTGGCAGAAACATTCCGCAGGATGTTCTGGATCGGCATACATCCCTATTATTTGTTGCAGTGTCATAAAGAAAAAGGTATTGTTCATTTCATCACGCCGATACAAATAGGAAAAATATATATGAAACATTTGCAGGGGTGGATATCCGGGATAACAATACCGCGATATGCTGCAAATATTGAAGGCGGTGGCGGAAAAATTCTTTTAATGCCTTCAGGACATGATACATTGAATACCGGGATTGGCATTGATGACAAAATATCAGAAAGTTATGCAACCGTATTTACTTGGGATAGCAGAAAAATTTTCCGTTACGAAGCACTTGGAAGAGCATCGAAGGAAGAATATGAAAATGGTGTGAAAATAATGGATGCTTTTATAGGCCGGAAGGGGGTATTTCTTCCTAAACTAATAATCATAGACAAAAAAGGTAAACATATTGAAACCACCAACAGAACCAAACTTCCGTACATCGAAAAAATGAAAAAGTCTGCACTGTTGGAATATGAATTATTCGACACGAAAATGCCACTGACTAACCCACAAGATATTGAATATGAAATTGAAAATCAATTCATAAAATCTAAATACAACACAAAATAAAAGCCATCTTTCAGACATAAAAATAGTAAGTTGTGTCTAAGTTAATTTCAGTCTCAAAGTTTGACACACCCTAACCCCAATGCTGCAAGGTCAACGATCCGTCTGGACGGTGATCCATGTGATGCAAAACCCGTAGTACCCGACGCCTTATTCCAGAGACTTATCTAACTCAATCTCCCAGTATCCCAAGCTGACAATATCCCAATCTCCCAATCTCCCAATCTCCCAATCTCCCAATCTCCCAATCTCCCAATCTCCCAATCTCCCAATCTCCCAATCTCCCAATCTCCCAATCTCCTCATCACCTAATCGTCTCATCACCTAATATCCTAACAGCCTCCCGATAGCTATCGGAACAGCCTAATCTCCCAATCCATTATTCAACTATATTTCCTCTGCACTAATTTAACTTATTTGACTCATTTGACTTACTTGACTTAATCACTCAATCGCCCCGTCGTCCCATCATCCTATCGCCCTATCGTCCTATCGTCCTATCGTCCTAATCTCCAATCCCTTATTCAACTAAATCCCCTCTGCACTAATTTAACTCATTTGACTCATTTGACTTACTTGACTTAATCACTCAATCGCCCCGTCGTCCCATCACCCCATCGCCCTATCGTCCTATCGTCCTAATCTCCAATCCCTTATTCAACTAAATCCCCTCTGCACTAATTTAACTCATTTGACTTACTTGACTTACTTGACTTAATCACTCAATCGCACCATCGTCCCATCATCCTGTCGTCCTATCGCCCTATCGTCCTATCGTCCTAATCTCCAATCCCTTATTCAACTAAATCCCCTCTGCACTAATTTAACTCATTTGACTCATTTGACTTACTTGACTTAATCACTCAATCGCCCCGTCGCCCCATCATCCCATCATCCTCTCGTCCCATCATCCTCTCGTCCTGTCGTCCTATCGCCCCATCATCCCATCGTCCCATCACCCCATCGTCCTATCGTCCTATCGTCCTATCGTCCTATCACCCCATCGTCCTATCGTCCTATCGTCACATCGTCCCATCATCCTATCGTCCTATCGTCCTAATCTCCAATCCCTTATTCAACAAAATCCCCTCTGCACTAATTTAACTCATTTGACTCATTTAACTCAATCAACTCTGCACTTAATCAAATCACTTTCTCAATTTTTCCCTTCAATATATGAATTTCTTCTTACCTTTATACATGGTAAAAAAATTCTTCAGATTATATTTCCGGATCATCGTATTACTGACACTCCTGGCACCTGCCACCGGCCATACGCAAAACATTTATTCAAGCAAAAACGGTATTGATATTCCTCCGAAAGTCACAATGAGGATGCTGAATATTTTCATCAATATCATTTACGACCAAACGCCAGATCGCGACCCGCTGCTGAACAAAACTGACCACCCCTGGCAGCCGGGCAAGCCAAATTCCATCAACACCAATGTGCCATCCTTCCTGAACCAATATATGGACCCCGACCTTACCGGCAGCAACCCTCAGGGTATGCTTACCCGCTATTATTACGAATCAAGCCTCGGGAACTTTATCTGCCTGGGCGATTTCATCTTGGTGGATGTCAACCAGTCGGCCATCACACCCGACAAGCCCGGCAGGGATTTTTCCTCCTTTGAACTGATCAATGCTGCCGTTTCACTCATCAATAAAAATGGCGGGGTAAAAACCGTTTATGGCCACGACTCGCTCAGCGATTATGATTTTTTTGAACGTGGCCGCGGCGGTTTACCAAAAAAAATCACGCCAAACGGTAAGATTGACTTTGTCCAGATTGTTTTCAGGAATACCGGCAGGGTTTTCAGCAACGGAAAACAACTATACAATTACGGGCAGAACAACCCCGGGGAGGGTAATTATATGCCGGGCGGGTTGAACAAGGGTAACATGCTGATGTTCAACAATAAACCTTATGAAAATGAGATGATGTCATACCAGAACCTCGGGATGACGGAACTCCTGTACATGACAACGAAAACCATCGTCATACACGAATTTGCACATTCGCTGTTGGGTGGCAACGATTTTCACACCTCGGGCGGAAACCATTACGGAACGTATTCGGCCTGCCCGTTTATTGGTTTACAGGGTGGCTGGGGACTGATGGGTGGCTACGGGGCAAGCCTGGCGAGTTGCAACGCTTACGAACGATGGCGTCTGGGCTGGACCAGCAACGAGTATAACCCGATGATGATACCGGTTCAGGCAAGCGGCGTAAATGCTGACATCACAAAAGATATGGGGCAGCAAACCTTCATCCTCCGCGACTTTGTAACCACAGGCGATGCGGTACGCATCAAACTTCCCTATCTCGACGAGGGAGCGTCGAATCAGTATATATGGTTAGAAAACCACCAGATCGGACTGAACAACAAATATGACTACCTCTGTTTTTCCCCTACCTCGGAATGTCGCGACAAAGGCTTGCCGGGCATCTATGCATACCTGCAGATAGGGCGTGATAAACTGGAAGGTGAGAAATTTAATGACGTATTTCCCTCCGATGAAACCGACAACCTGAAGGTCATCACTGCTAAGGGAAACTGGGACAGGCAACTCATCTCGCTTACCGATACGGTGAACTGTGTGGCATGGCGTTCTGTCAATTTTTCAGAATCCTGCTTCAAACCCAATCCTTTCCTGGGTTACGTGGATGAACAAAGCCATTTTTTTGTCAACGAAAGCACAGCCGATATCATTGATGACAAAAGTTTTTCGGAATTTCCATCCATCATTTACCGAAAAGGCATCCGTTACGACAACCTGCCTTATCTCGGCGACAACTTCGATGCGTTCACCGATGGCGCCGTGATGGATATCGGCACCAACCCGGCACCGGTAAATGCCGTCACCTGCTATGTGTCGCAGGGCGGAAAAAAATATAAAACTTACAAAAAAACAAATACGCGCCACATTTACCTCACCGGCCTCAGCATCACAATGCATGACCTGAAAGACGGCACATTTAAAGTGAGTATAGGATGGGACGATTACACCGTAAAAAACAATACCCGGTGGACGGGTAACGTCATAGTCAAAGAGAAGATGGTGCTGCAAAAAAGAAAAACCATACTGCTCGATCAGAACTATACCCCTGACCAGCTCAGGCGCGACAGCATCTCGGGATATTTTTCTCCGGTCACCACCCTTACCGTACAACCGACGGCGGCAATTATTTTAGAACCTAAATCAAAATTGATCATCGATAATGGAAGCTCATTGATACTCGAGCCATCAAGCAAACTGACGTTAAATATAAAATCACAGATTATACTGAAAAATAATGCCCGCCTCATCATTAGGAAGGGCGCTGAAATAACGTATCTTAAAGGAAAGATTATCACAAAAGGTAATGGTAAAATAATTACAGAACCCTGACGACGAGATCATGACAGTGCCGGATTACTATAAAATATTAGGTGTTCCCTACGATGCCGCTTCCGAAGAAATAAAAAAAGCATTTAAAGAAAAAGCCCTTCAGTTTCATCCCGATGTATACAAAGGTGAACATGCCGGTGAGATCTTTCAGATTTTAAACACGGCCTATCATACACTGATCGATCCTGCCCGCCGCCGACGTTACAACCTCGAACTGAAATTCCCGGATAGTTTCACTACGAAAAAGGAAGCCCGGTACCGGCATCCGGCCGACGCAAGGTATTATGCACGCACCGAACATCATGCACCCGTGTATCCGAAACACTATGCCCGCAACATCCGGAGACTCAACCGTTTCATGCTGTTTTCGATAGTCGCCATCTTAAGTTTTGGCCTCGTGGCAGGATTTATTGACATGATACGAAATTTCGATTTCTCCGGCATCATTGTGTGGTTCATCTCACTGGGAATACTTTTCTGGGGCGTACGCATAATCAGGCATCAGAAAAGATCACAACACTGAGAAACTGTTTTGATATGATATTAGTTAATTTAAATTTGTCATGTTTTTGAAAATCAATGCTTTAAATACAATAATCACAATACCTTGCGCCGCAGGCGCCAAATATCGATAGTGCCGTAGGCACTAAATATCGGTAAAACAATCAAACGAAGACAACGGTGTGCCGTTAGGTACACAATAATACCGTACTTGATCAAAATGAATCTCAATGATATTAAACTTTAATCGGTGAAATAGTATTAATTTTGTACAGTATTTGAGCATATTGTTTCAGAACCATGCTATGAGTTATAAAATCAATAAAGTCATTTACCTGCTGCTGGGACTCGTCATGGGGTTCTTCGTCGGAGGCGGTATCATCTGGTGGCAGTTGAACGACCATGATTTCTTAGGTTTCTTAAATAAGAATAAAAATAAAACCAGTATCGACACCAGCCAATATGATCAATCATTGAGAACAGAACGGAGATCAGGCAAAAAACTTCATACCGGGAAGGTAAGCATTCCGGAAACTTTTCTGGACAGCCTGAAGATGGATTCTACACAAATGACTCTGGAAGAGCTTATTGCATTATATAACGCAGAACAAAAAGATTCATCCGGACGATCCTCTGGTTCTTCGTACGATGATATCGTGATTTCAAAAGATGAACTGATCATTACCCGCCTGATTAAAATTACCGGCGAGATACCCGAAGTGAGCGACAGCTATGAACTCGATTCCATCCTCACCGACCAGCGTAATACCCCGCGCAGGCAAAAAGGTACCGTAAAAACTGAGTTCTGGCGTTCGCCGCTTAATTACAAAGGGTATAAGAGGGATGATAACAAACTGGTTATTTTTGGTTTGTATGAGTTTGATAATGTGTCCATTATAGGTTATAACAACGAACTCTTTATCAAATACAACAAGGATTATTACCTGATCGAGTACACGGATGATTTCCGGTCTTTTGTACCCTTGAAAAATGAAGTGCTTTTAAAAGAACTTAATTCGATATGATCTGTAATTTTTTTAAGTATCAGGGTACAGGGAATGATTTCATCGTCATTGACAACCGCGGGCATACGTTCACTGCCGGTGAAGGGCTGATCAACCGGCTGTGCCACCGTCGTATGGGCATTGGCGCCGATGGGATGCTTTTGCTTGAAGATTCCCAAACCCATGATTTTGCAATGCGCTATTTTAACTCCGACGGCAGAGAAGGTTCCATGTGCGGAAACGGCGGAAGGTGTGTCGCTGCTTTTGCATACCGTCTGCTGAAACTGAACGAAAAAATATGTTTCATGGCTGTGGATGGAGAGCATCAGGCTGAAATCCTTAACAGCGAAAATGGCGTTTCACAGGTACGTCTGAAAATGACTGACGTGTTAGGGGTTCAGCATGACGAAGGATATTTTTTTCTGGATACCGGCTCCCCGCACTATGTTACTTTTGTTGATGATGCCGATGTCTTGGATGTGGTGGCGTCGGGCAGGGCTATACGCTACAGCCCCATGTTTCCCCAGGGCACTAATGTAGACTTCGTCGAGATCAACAACTACTGCCTTTATGTACGCACTTATGAGCGTGGGGTGGAAGATGAAACACTGTCCTGCGGTACCGGTGTTACCGCTGCTGCCATCGCAGCATCATTTATTATGCCCCGAAACAGTTTTGATATCACCACACGCGGTGGAAAATTAAAAGTGAGCTTTACCAGACAGGACGAACATTTCAGCGACATCTGGCTTGAAGGCCCTGCTGCGGAAATGTATGAGGGCAAAATTGATATATAACTTATGGAGATCAAACATATAAGACTCAGGGCCGTAGAGCCTGCCGACATAGATTTTATCTACCGCCTGGAAAATGATACCGAAAACATGGATACGGCAGAAAATTATGAATGGGTATCACGCTATGCCATCGAACAATATGTGCTTAGCATAGGGCACGACCTTTTTGCATCAGGACAAATGCGGCTTATTATCGAATATGACGACACTATCTTAAAAAAACCTGTGGGCTGTATCGAACTGTTTGAAGCCGACCCCGTACATCGCAGGGCAGGTATCGGCATATATATCATCGCTGCCGATCAGAAAAAAGGGTATGCCTCAGCAGCTCTTGGCACGATGATTGAATACTGCTTCGCGAAATTAGGTTTACACCAGCTATACTGTAACATAAGTGAAGATAACAAAGCAAGCATGAAACTCTTTGAAAATCATGGCTTTAATATTGCCGGACTGAAAAAGGAATGGCGAAACTATAATGGTGTCTGGAAAAATGAATATGTGCTGCAACTGATAAACAGGAAAGATGACTAAGAAAGAAACCGGGCAGGAAGTCTTTGGAAAAAAAACAAAAAGATCCGGAAAGAAAAGTAAATTCTGGAGGAATGTCCTGAGGGGATTCATGGTTTTCGTCATCATCTGCCTCATCGCAGGTTTTTTTATCGGATATAGGTATTATAAATTAATATATGTAGAAAATGTTGAGCTGGACGGCAAAAAAGAATTGTATGTTTATATTCCTTCCAAAGCTGGTTTCGACGATGTCAAAAAAATATTGTACCCGCAGCACATAATCAAAGACACCAACTCCTTTGAATGGCTTTGTGAACATAAGAAATACTCCTTGAATGTGAAATCAGGGCGTTACCTCCTGAAGGACGGGATGAGCAATAACGAGTTTATCAACCTGCTGCGCTCAGGAAAACAGGACCCGGTTAAATTGACTTTCAATAACATAAGGACCAAAGAACAATTTATTTCAAGGGTTACCCGTTTTATTGAGGCCGACTCCCTGTCGCTGATAAACCTGCTCAACGACACCGCTTTTCTGAGCAAGTATGGACTTGATCCCGACAATGTCATGTGTATCTTTATTCCGAATACCTATGAATTGTTTTGGGATACGCCGGCAGAAAAGTTCTTTGTGAAAATGCATGCGGAATACAAGAAGTTCTGGAATAAGGAACGCCTTGACAAAGCTGCTGCGGTGGGACTTAGCCCGAATGATGCGGTGATTCTGGCCTCCATTGTTTACCAGGAAACCAAGAAAAAAGACGAAATGCCTAAGGTGGCCGGGGTATATCTCAACAGAATCAGGATTGGCATGCCGCTGCAGGCCGATCCTACCGTGATTTTTGCCCTTGGCGATTTTTCAATAAAAAGGGTGCTGACCGTTCAAACGCAATACAATTCGCCCTACAACACTTATAGGTATGCCGGTCTGCCGCCAGGTCCCATCTGCCTGCCCGACAGCTATGTGGTAGATAAAGTGCTCGACTATGAAAAACATGATTACCTGTATTTTTGTGCCAAAGAAGACCTTTCCGGTTATCACAACTTTGCTATAACCCCTGCGCAACATGCACAGAATGCTCAAAAATACCACAACGCACTCAACCGGCGAAAGATAAAAAAATAAGAATTTTAAGTGAAAAACTATAATTTTACAACCTTCAATAATTAAATCATTATGAAAAAACTCTTTTTTTCGATCCTGATCACTCTGTTTGTTTCTTCGGTATTTGCACTGAACCCAAAACGCGAATATATTGCCCGTCCCGGCGATTTCGGGCTGGAGTATGAAGAAGTGACCATACTGACATCCGATAACCTCAACCTGAAAGGATGGCTGTATAAGCCACAGACGCCATCATTCAAAATGATCATCCTGAGCGGCAGCGGCGACGGTAATATGGGCGACCTGATCGAAATTGCCAGCAACTTCGTAACGCTGGGTTATAACGTGCTTACATACGATTACCGAGGCTATGGCGAAAGCGAAAATTTTAATATCAATAACAATTTCTATATCTATGCCCAGTTCGAGAAAGATCTGAACGCAGCCATTGATTATGCCCGGAAATATCACTCGAAAATGAAGATCCTCGACCTCTGGGGTAAGGAGGTAGGCGCAGGGCTCTCAATTGCTGTGGGATGCAACCGCAAGGAAATCTTTCAGGTGATTGCGGATTCGCCTTATTCAACGCTCGAAGATATAAAGAAAAAATTCAAAGATGTGGCAGGCAAGGAGGTGCTGCTGCCGCTTGGTTTCAACAAATACATGATCGAACCCTATTATGCCCTCGAATCAAAAGGCACATCACTGTATGGAGTGATGCTGATTGCCGGCGAAAATGAAACTATTTATTCCGAAGCCGATATCAAATCACTGGGTAAAATCCGTAAAGACCGCACTACGGTTAACATTGTCAAGGGCGCCACATCTTCCGAGACATTTACCAAAGACAAGAATAAATATTTCGAGAATATCCGCGGATTTCTCAAAGAACCTTTTTAATATCTTACGTTATGAAAGCTTTCAAAGCATACGACATCCGGGGTATCTATAATGTTGATTTCTCAAAGGAGGATGTCTATAAGATAGGTTTTTTTCTGCCCGGGCTGCTGCAAACGGACAAAATACTCGTCGGGCGCGATGTCAGAACTTCCTCACCGGAAATCTTTGAATACCTCACCAAAGGCATCATGGATGCCGGAGCCGACGTATACGACCTGGGCCTGGCCACAACGCCTTATGTGTACTGGGCTACCGCAGCATTCAACTTCGGGGCGTCGGTGCAGATCACCGCTTCGCATAATTCAAAGGAATACAACGGGATGAAAATTTCACGTACCAACGCTTTCCCGGTGGGATACGACAGCGGGCTGAACATCCTGGAACAGCAGGTGCTGAACGAAACACCCGTGCCGAAAGAGCAAAAAGGGAAATTGCTGCCTTTTGCCCGGCATGAGGAGTATTTGGCTTTTTTTAAACCTTATGTTCCTGATATCTCGAAACTTAAAGTCAGCATCGATTGTTCCAACGGCATGGCGTCGCTGTTTATAAAAAGACTGTTAGGCGAACATCCCATGTATCTGTTTTTCGAGCCTGATGGTACATTCCCCAATCATGAAGCCAACCCGCTGGTCCCTGAGAATGTCGTTTTTCTGCAGGAGCATGTATTACAAAACTCCAGCGACCTGGGTATCATCTTCGATGGCGATGCCGACCGCGTGATGTTTGTGGACGAGAAAGGTAAGTTTATTTCTCCCGACCTTATCATTGCTGTTCTTGCACATTATTTTGCCGATAAGGAAAAAGGCGTGGTGCTTCAGGATATCCGCAGCTCCAAAGCCGTGGGAGAGTATATTGCGCAATTTGGCTATAGCCTTAGCATGTGGCGGGTAGGCCGTGCCTATGCGGCGCCAAAACTTAAAGAGATCAATGGCTTGTTCGGCGGTGAATTTGCCGGCCATTATTATTTCCGCGATTTTAATTATTCCGATTCAGGCATGTTAGCCTGCCTGCTGGTACTCGATGTCGTCGCCGGGATGAAAGCAAAAGAAATAACGTTTTCGCAGCTGATACAGAAAATTTCATGCTATTATGGCTCGGGCGAGATAAACTATAAAATACAACAAAAGAAAGAGGCCATGGATGCCCTGCTGGCTCATTTTACCCAAACGGAAAAGCCGGCGGCCTTTTACGATTTCGACGGCTATCGTGCTGATTTTGAGCATTGGTGGTTCAATGTCCGCCCGTCGAATACCGAGCCATACCTCAGGTTTCTGGCAGAAGCCGATAACCCCGGCCTCCTGAAACGTATCATTGAGGAAACCAATACGATACTCAAACCTTTCATAAACTCCTGATTTTTGATCAGAAAAAATCTTTTTGTTTTTTTTATTTTCATAGCTTGCATGGGGCTGCCCTGGCATGTGTTTTCTCAGAATGACAGCCTTTCAGAGAAATTTAAAAGTGCTTTTCCTGTCCTGAAAAATAAAGAACAGGTCGTGGATAGGATGGAAGCCTTCTATAAACAGATAGAAAGGGATAATATGGAATGTCGTTTGGCTGTTTTTCCTAAAGAGGTGAATAACAAACGGCTGATTCCCCTGCTTTGTTCAGAAGGAGCGCTGGCGGGTTCTTCCCTGTATGCACTGAACGAGATGTGGTATAAAAAATACGACAGGTCCTCCTGGGTTTGACACTTGAACCGCCCATACCCCTCTGAAACCCTTATTCAGCAAGGGATGTTGTTTTAAAATTCAAAAAATGTAGTGCGAAAACTATTTTGTATTTTCTGTTTTCTATATTATATTT
>Ga0209717_1003425_pt1 | contig 13850 bp, 11 predicted proteins | sample AD_UKC048_MetaG_FD_184418 | JGI IMG/M metagenome (GOLD analysis project Ga0209717, IMG submission 184418) | Active sludge microbial communities of municipal wastewater-treating anaerobic digesters from USA - AD_UKC048_MetaG (SPAdes) (version 2) | ecosystem: Engineered > Bioreactor > Anaerobic >... | reverse complement strand
AGAAGCTTTTTGAACGCAGCAAATTATGCAAATTATTTCTTTAGCAACTGCGTCAGATCCGCGGCACCCCAATGTGGGAAATGCTTGCGTACCAATGCATTTAGCTCCAACTCAAATTCGCTGAAGTTGGTTAGCGCCGCAACTGTTTTATCATCAAGGCGCTTGATGACCATACCTGCACCCACGGTGATATTGGTAAGGCGATCAATAACAATAAAAGCACCGGTTGCACGATTATTTTTGTAGCTATCTAACACAACTGACTGGGTTAACAGTACATCAACAACGGCGATATCGTTTAACTGTAGCTGCTCAACCTTAATTTCTTCTTGCGTGTTCACATCAATACGATAATGAATTGCTTCAAGCTGACCACTGACTGTTTTGCTGGCGAATTTAAACAAGAAATCTGAATTAGGCTGAACGGCTTTTTCAGTCATCCAAACAACATGTGCTTGCAAATGATTGGTCAGTGGAACATCTTCACTCGCAAGTGCAATCATATCACCGCGGCTAATATCAATTTCAGTATCTAGTGTGAGCGTTACCGCTTGCCCCGCAAAAGCCTCTTGCAAATCACCATCGTAAGTCACAATGGATTTCACGGTACTGGTTTTACCCGATGGTAGCGCTTTAATTGCATCGCCAACTTTCACAACACCTGAAGCAATGTTGCCGCAGAAGCCGCGGAAATTTAAATTGGGGCGATTTACATATTGCACCGGCAAACGGAAATCAGAAAAATTTTTGTCGCCAGCGATAGGTACGTTTTCGAGAATTTCCATTAGAGTCTCACCTTTATACCAAGGTGAAAATACCGAACGGTTTACTACGTTATCGCCATTCAATGCTGACATGGGAACGAAGAATACATTCTCCATTCCTAACTTTTTAGCGAATGCCAAATAATCTGCTTTTATTTTTTCAAATACAGACTCGCTGAAATCCAGCAAATCCATTTTGTTTACCGCAACAACAATATGTTTAATGCCAAGCAAAGAAGCGATGTAACTGTGACGACGAGTTTGCGTTACAACACCGTAACGTGCGTCAATCAAAATAATAGCGAGATCACAGGTCGATGCACCCGTCGCCATATTACGCGTGTACTGCTCGTGACCGGGAGTATCCGCAATAATAAATTTGCGTTTGGTAGTAGAAAAATAACGGTAGGCAACATCAATCGTAATGCCCTGCTCTCGCTCCGCTTGCAAACCGTCTACCAACAACGCCAAATCGACAGTCTCACCAGTAGTACCGTGTTTGGTACTGTCAGCTTGCACTGCTGCTAACTGATCTTCGTAAATCATTTTGGAATCGTACAACAAGCGTCCGATCAATGTACTCTTGCCATCATCCACACTGCCGCAGGTCAAAAAACGCAGCAGTTCTTTTTGTTCGTGTTGCGCGAGATAAGCATTGATATCTTCGGCGATTAAATCTGACTGATGACTCATTAAAAGTAACCCTCTTGCTTTTTCTTCTCCATCGAACCCGAACTATCGTGATCTATCACACGACCTTGACGCTCTGAGGTTGTGGTAAGCAACATCTCTTGAATAATTTCTGGCAATGTCGTCGCAGTCGATTCCACTGCGCCCGTTAATGGATAGCAACCAAGCGTGCGGAAGCGAACCATTTTTTCTTCAACTTTATCATCAGGACCAATTGGCATACGGTCATCATCAACCATAATCAAAGTGCCATCGCGCTCAACCACTGGGCGTTTTGCTGCGAAATACAATGGAACGATTGGTATATTTTCTAAATGGATATATTGCCAAATATCTAACTCAGTCCAATTTGATAATGGGAACACACGAATGCTTTCGCCTTTATCCACCCGGCCGTTATAAATATTCCACAACTCTGGGCGTTGGTTTTTTGGATCCCAGCGATGGTTTTTATCACGGAAAGAATACACACGTTCTTTAGCGCGAGATTTTTCTTCATCGCGACGCGCGCCACCAAAAGCCGCATCAAAACCGTATTTATTTAGCGCCTGCTTTAAACCTTGAGTTTTCATAATGTCAGTGTGTTTTGCACTGCCATGTACGAATGGGCTGATGCCCATATCAACGCCTTCTTGGTTGATATGCACAATTAAATCCCAACCTAAGTCTTTAATACGTTGATCGCGAAATTCAATCATCTCTTTGAATTTCCACGTGGTATCAACGTGCATCAAAGGAAATGGCGGCTTACCAGGATGGAAAGCTTTCATAGTGAGATGCATCATCACCGCTGAGTCTTTACCTACAGAATAAAGCATTACAGGGTTATCAAACTCGGCAGCAACTTCACGAATAATGTGAATACTTTCTGCTTCGAGTTGTTTCAAGTGCGTGAGTTTATAGTCGGACATTACAAAAGTTACCGATGTAAAAAGGGAAAATAAAATTAATCTTTCTTAGCTACGTTTTGTGTGGCTAAATTTGCAGTAAATTCGTCGCGCACATTTTTCGCACGGGTAAACACATCTAACATATATTGTGAATCTTCAGTTTCGATACTGGTACGCAAACGCGTTAAGTTAGCAATAAACAAATCCAGAGCATGCAATACACCAGTTTTGTTTGCACGCATTATGTCGTGCCACATAGTCGGATCACTGGAGGCAATGCGGGTGAAATCGCGAAAGCCACCGGCGGCATAACGAAAGATATTGGGGTTATCAATGTCATGTGCAAGGGTGTCGACCAAAGAATAGGCAATTACGTGCGGTAAATGACTAGTCGCACCCAAAACTTCATCGTGATCTTCAACCGACATAGTGAGTACTTCAGCACCTACGGCTTGCCACATACGCGTGATCAAATCGAGATGAGCAGCACCCGTCGTTGCTAGCGGCGTTAATATGCAGCGATGATTTGCGTACAAATCTGGATTCGCCGCCGTAACGCCACTTTTTTCAGAACCTGCAATGGGGTGACCTAAAACAAATTGCGCAGGAACAGCACCGTAAATTTCTTCTGCTGCAATTTGCACATTACCCTTAACACTCGCACCGTCTGTGATAGTCACATCTGCCGACACGCAGTCTTTAATTTCTTGCAGTACGGCTTTAACGGATAAAGTCGGTACCGAAATAAAAATCACATCACCAGCTGTTAATTCAGCTGCAATCGTTTTGAGCGATGTATAAGCGCGATCAACCACGTTTAAATTTACAGCGTCAACACAAGTTTGTTCACTGCGCGCTATGCCGATCACTTCTACGCAAGCGCCGCGTTTTTTCAAACCTGTCGCCAAGCTACCACCAATAAGGCCGATGCCGATAACGACAAGCTTATTTACAACTGGCGACGAAGTAAGTGATGACATTGAGTTAAAGTACAGCCTTGGGATAAGAACCGAGCAGTTTTAAATCTGCGCAGCGCGTGGCAACCTCTTGCAGAACTTCGCTAATCAAGGCGTCGCTCCCATGGCCAGCAAAATCGATAAAAAATACGTAATTCCAAACGCCCGTACGTGATGGGCGCGTTTCAACACGAGTTAAATCAATATTGTGGCGATGGAAAGGTTCCAGCAAATTATGCAACGCACCCGGCTCATTACGCATAGCAACTACAATCGAGGTTTTATCTAAGCCACTTGGCGGCACTGCTTGTGAACCGATAATTAAAAAGCGCGTGGAGTTGTCAGGCTGATCTTCAATTTTCTCGGCCAATATTTTCAAGCCGTACAATTCGGCGGCCATGCTGCCGGCAATTGCGGCTGCATTCCATTCGCCTTTTAAACGTTTGGCAGCTTCAGCATTACTGTTAACGGCGATGCGTTCGGCTTTAGGGTAATGTGCATCCAACCACTTGCGGCATTGCGCAAGCGATTGTGAATGAGAATAAATACGGCTGATATCTTTGGTACTGGTTACATCAGAAACCAATAAATTGTGGTGAATACGTAATTCCACTTCACCGCAAATTTTCAGGTTAGAGCCCATGAAATTATCGAGCGTGTGGTTTACAACGCCTTCGGTAGAGTTCTCTACTGGCACCACACCATAGTTAACAGCACCCGCCTCTACTTCACGAAATACTTCGTCAATCGCTGAGAATGGTAGTGAAACCGCTGATTGACCAAAATGCTTTAAGGCAGCTTGCTGAGTAAAGGTACCTTCTGGGCCTAAAAATGCAACTTTAACTGGATTTTCAAGCGCCAAACAGGCAGACATAATTTCGCGAAACAAACGCGCCATTTCTTCATCGCTGAGCGGACCTTTGTTTTGCTCCATCGCCTTACGTAAAACTTGCGCTTCGCGCTCAGGGCGATAAAACAAAATTTGTGCATCTGCAGGCAAATTAGCTTTTTTAACTTCAGCAACTTCTTGCGCGCAAGTTGCACGCGCTGAAATTAAGCGACCAATTTCTTCATCAATTGCGTCAATCTTGGTACGCAATGCGAGAAGTTTTTCTGCTTCGGTTTTCTCGATGGTCATTTACTTACTCGTCAGCTGAATCATCTGTAGCATCATCGACAATATCGTCTGCTACGTCATCTATAACACCATCATCGGCTTCGAGCGCTTCTTCGCCCTCGGCAGCTTCTGCGCGCGCTAATTCACGCTTAGCAGTTTCATCAACATTTTCTTCGATACGCTCCAACCCTTGCATGCGCTCGCCTTCTTTCAATTTAATCAGGCGCACACCTTGGGTGTTACGGCTAAGAACAGACACTTCGTCAACACGGGTACGAACCATTGTGCCTTGGTCGGAAATCAGCATGATTTCTTCGCCGTCGAACACTTGTACTGCGCCAACTAACTGACCATTACGCTCAGTAGTCTGCATACCGATTACGCCTTGCGAACCGCGACCTTTAGCAGGGAATTCGCCTACTTCAGTACGCTTACCGTAGCCGTTTTCGCTCACAGTCAGCACTTGGCCATTTTCCATGGGGATAACCATGCCGACAACGCGTTGACCTTCGGTCAAACGAATACCACGTACACCACGAGAAGTTCGACCCATTGCGCGCACTTGCGATTCACGGAAGCGCGCGGCTTTGCCTGAGCTTGAGAACAAGACTACATCGCACGAACCATTGGTAATTGCTGTACCTACCAGCGTATCGCCTTCATCCAATTCAATTGCACGCAAACCTACGCTGCGTTGACGAGCGAATTGGGTCAGAGCTGTTTTCTTAACGGTACCGTTTGCTGTTGCCATAAAGATAAACTTGTCATCGTCATATGACTTCACCGGCAGAATCGAAGTGATATGTTCACCTGCGTCAAGCGGTAACAAATTAATTACTGGACGACCACGAGATTGGCGACCCGCTACCGGAATCATGTACACCTTCAACCAATAAACCTTACCGGCGTTGGTGAACAACAAAATTGTATCGTGAGTGCTAGCAATCAAAAGATGCTGCACATAGTCTTCATCTTTAACCGCAGTTGCCGATTTACCCATACCGCCGCGACGCTGCGCTTGGTAATCATCTAACGGCTGGCTCTTCGCATAACCGCCGTGAGAAATGGTTACCACGCGATCTTCAACGTTGATTAAATCTTCGTTAGTCAAATCCATGCTTGAGGCAACAATTTCAGTGCGACGCTTATCACCGTAATCCGCGATAACTTGATTCATTTCTTCGCGAATCACTTCCATCAAACGCACGGCATTGCCGAGGATTTCAAGGAATTCGGCGATTTGCACTAGCTTTTCATCGTACTCGGCAAGTAGCTTGTCATGCTCCATACCGGTTAAGCGATGCAAACGTAATTCAAGAATTGCTTGTGCTTGCGCAGCAGATAAATAGTAGTGGCCATCGCGCATGCCGAACTCAGCACCCAAATCTTCTGGGCGGCAGGCATCTTCGCCAGCGCGCTCAAGGTAAGGCGCCATTTCAGAGGCATCCCAACCGCGCGTCATCAAGCCATCTTTTGCATCAGCTGGTGAAGCGGAGTTTTTGATCAGCGAAATCACTTCATCTATATTGGAGATAGCAACAGCCAAACCTTCCAAAATATGACCGCGCTCACGCGCTTTGCGCAATAAATAAACTGTGCGACGCGTAACCACTTCGCGACGGAATTTTACGAAGGCTTCCAACAATTCTTTCAGATTCAGAATTTTAGGCTGGCCATCATCAAGTGCAACAATGTTGACACCGAAGGTCGTTTGTAACTGAGTTTGCGAATAAAGATTATTCAACAATACTTCGGCTGATTCGCTCTTCTTCACTTCAATAACAATGCGCATACCGTCTTTGTCAGACTCGTCGCGCAGCTCGCTAATACCTTCAATTTTCTTTTCTTTTACCAGCTCAGCAATACGCTCAATCAAGCGCGCTTTATTCAGCTGATAGGGAATTTCGTGAACCAAAATGGTTTCGCGACCGCTTTTTTCATCGCGTTCAATTTCAGTTTTGGCGCGAACAACGATGCTGCCGCGACCAGTGTGATATGCCTGAACGATTCCAGAGCGACCATTAATAATCGCGCCCGTTGGGAAGTCTGGGCCGGGAATAAACTCCATCAACTCATCGATTGTGATATCGGCATTGTCGATCACTGCCAAACAACCGCGCACAACTTCAGCAAGATTGTGCGGTGGAATATTGGTCGCCATACCTACGGCGATACCGGATGAGCCGTTCACCAGAAGATTGGGAATACGCGTTGGCATTACTGCCGGGATTTGCTCGGTGCCATCATAGTTGGGCACGAAATCCACGGTTTCTTTGTCCAAATCCGCCAGCAAATCGTGGGCGATTTTGGCCATACGGATTTCGGTATAACGCATTGCCGCTGCGCGGTCGCCGTCAACCGAACCGAAGTTACCTTGACCATCCACCAGCATGTAGCGCAGGGAGAATGGTTGCGCCATACGAACGATAGTGTCGTAGACCGCGGTATCACCATGAGGGTGATATTTACCGATTACGTCACCCACCACACGGGCAGATTTTTTGTACGGTTTGTTCCAATCGTTGTTCAGCTCGCTCATGGCAAACAAAACGCGACGATGTACGGGCTTCAAGCCATCGCGTACATCGGGTAGCGCACGCCCTACAATTACGCTCATCGCGTAATCAAGGTAGGACTGCTTCATTTCGTCTTCAATACTTACCGGTGAAATTTCTTTTGCGAATTCGACCATGGGAATACAGCTTTCCTTTTAAATAAGGCTTTGGTTATAAGACTTTGATTATTAGTGACTGCTAGCTAACCTATGAATGAACAGGCTAAAAATAGAGCGCTTTAAGCACACTTTTTCACGCCAAAATAAAGGCCGCAATACTACCATAACAGCCTGCAGATAGGCACTTTTTAGTAGCCCCCAAATACTCCCCTCAGCAGAGCCTCAAAACGGCCCCAAAACACTATTTAAAAGCCCGGCAAGAGGCGATTGCTTTTTAATCAACCATCACCGAAATCACCCCGACCAAAACAATATTGACGCTGCCAATTTTTTGGCTAGCGGCAAAGTCTTGCCGAAAGGCTCTGCGAAATTTGCCGTTTTTCTGACTAAAATCTTATCCGATAGCATTAACAAAAAATGCTAACACTATGATTTTAATTGGATTTCAATGATTCGTGTGAACTGGCACGCATTTCGCTAAACACCTCTTAGAAGGACAAATTTTATTCAGTGGCTGCATAAGCCTGTCGCTGAAAATAACAATCCAACCCCAGGTATAAGATTATGCGGGACATGACTATGTTAACCGGCACTCAAGCAATCCCCCTCGGCTACAGCGCTCCGCTAACGCCAGAGCAAGAAATTGAAGCCAGAGCTAAGCTTATTCAGGCGCTGCAAATGTCGCTGGAGCCGAATGATGTGCTCGCGATTTTCTTTAAGCACCTGCAGACCATTATTCCTATGGGCGGGATTCAATTCCGCTTTGCAAACAACAAAGACATCACCAAATTAGGCCGCGATGCTCTCCACCACTGCGACTACCGCCTGACCACAGATGAAGGTTACCTAGGCGAGATTATCTTTAACCGCAGCAAGCGCTTTATTGAAAGCGAATTGAGCACACTTGAAATATTGCTCGGCGCACTGGTTTACCCACTGCGCAATGCGCTGCGCTATCAATCTGCCATGCAACTCGCCTTGCTCGACCCTCTCACTCGCTTGGGGAATCGCGCTGCTTTGGATAACGCTCTGCGCCGCGAACTTCAGTTGGCTGAGCGTCATCACTATGAACTTTCTGTGTTAATGATTGACGTTGACCATTTTAAAAAAATCAATGATCAGTACGGTCACGCCACAGGCGATCAAGTTTTACAAGAAATCGCGAGTACGATTGAAAGTGTTTGCCGCGAAACGGATATTAGCTTCCGCTACGGAGGCGAAGAATTTGTGGTGTTGTTGCGCAAAACCAGTGAAATGGGCGCACGCATTATTGGCGAACGCTTACGCCGCGAGATCAATCAGCTTGAAATAGAGAAAGGCGCTTATAAAATTCAACCCAGCGTGAGCATTGGTATTGGTACCCGCGCGTCGGGCCAAAAAGAACATATCAATGATTTGTTTGAACGTGCGGATAAAGCGCTTTACCTTGCAAAGCAATCTGGCCGTAATTGCGTAAAAGATTTGCATGACGTAACAGCCTAGAAAATCGCTTAAATAAAAAAGCCGGATTAGCATTTGCTAATCCGGCTTTTTTATTTCCTACAGCACAACTATTCTGGCTTGGGTTTACGCGGCGCTGGCTTTGCTCTGCGCGGTGGCGCTGATGCGGCGCGCAGTTTGTTTTCATGGCGCGCGCGCTGGCTTTTTTCATCACGCGATGGAGGCATCAACTTGGTGTGCGTATCTTTATCGAAACCTGCAGTTAAACACAGATCTGCGATTTCGTTTTCGCTTAGCTCAGTCCATTGACCAACACGCACGTGCGATGGAATAAAAATATTCGCATAACGCACACGTTTTAACCGGCTCACTTTTACGCCTTGCGATTCCCACAGACGACGCACTTCGCGATTGCGGCCTTCCATTACAACACAATAGAACCAACGGTTGCGCGACTCACCCGCACCATCGACAATATCGGTAAAGCGTGCAACGCCGTCATCCAGCAATACACCTTCTAATAAAGCGCGTTTCATTTCATCATCAACATTACCTTGAATACGTACAAGGTATTCACGGTCGATAACGGATGATGGATGCATCAATTTATTCGCCAGCTCACCATCGTTCGTGAACAGCAATAAACCACTGGTATTAAAATCCAAACGGCCGATTGAAATCCAGCGCTCACCTTTTAAATGTGGCAAGCCGTCATATACGGTGCGGCGACCTTCTGGATCTGAACGCGAACAGATTTCGCCTTCGGGCTTGTTATACAAAATCACGCGGCGGCGCGTTGCTTCGGTGCGCAGAACAACACGTTTACCATCAACAAAAATTTTATCGTCTGGAGTGACACGATCGCCGAGCTTGGCGATGCGATCATTAACTTTTACTTGGCCAGCTTCAATTGCGCGCTCCATTTCACGGCGCGAGCCTATACCAGCACGAGCGAGCACTTTCTGCAATTTTTCATCGGCAGCATCAACTACTTCAGCTTCATCAGAAGCGACTGCGAAATTTTGCTTGGCAGTCTTTTTATCGCCAAATTTCTCTGCGCGCGCTTCGCGCTCGATCAATTCAGGTTTTCTTTTGGATGAATGTTTTGCTTTAAATTCAGCCGAAAAATTATCGGCCGCTTTTTTACGTGAGGCTTTTTCAGTTGCTGCCGCAAAATATTCGGCAATCGCTGGCTTCACAGCCTTGGCGGGTTTGTCACGATTCGCGCCGGCAGAATTGCTGTTACCAGCCTTTTTGCCTTTAGAATCGTCACCTTTTGATGCGCCATCAAAAGTGGGGTGGTTAGTTTTCTTCACCATATAGTGTTACAGGGCTAAGCAATTATTGCTTACGCCTTGTTAGTTTCCTCATTTGTATTTTCATTTTCATCAAGTACGGACTCCGCACTCAATTCTGTACCTGTTTGCGGTGAAACTTCTTCATCAAGCCCAACAGCTGTCTCGTCGTCAGCATCAACAAAAGCTTCTTCACCATCCACAAATTCTTCTAACTCGGCATCCACTGCCACTTCAGAAATAATTTCTGCTGGAGCATCAGGAATAACTTCTTCGTCTTTTTCGCCAAGACCTTCTTCATCACCTAGGTTGAGCACATTATTCATCTCATCCAAATCGCGAATTTCGCTAAGCGATGGCAAATCTTCCAGATTTTTTAAATTGAAATAATCCAAAAATTGGCGCGTTGTTGCATAGAGTGACGGACGACCGGGAACATCGCGATGGCCAACCACTTTTACCCAATCGCGCTCCATCAGTGTTTTCATAATATGCGAGCTTACGGCTACACCGCGAATTTCTTCAATATCGCCACGGGTAATCGGTTGGCGGTAAGCAATTAATGCGAGAGTTTCTAAGAGTGCACGCGAATATTTTTGTGGCTTTTCATCCCACAGGCGATTCACCCATGGCGCCGTTTCTTCACGCACTTGAAAGCGCCAACCAGACGCAACTTCTTTTAATTCAAAGCCGCGTTCAGCGTTATCCGCTTGAATATCTTGCAGGGCAGCGAGCACTTCATCTTTCGCTGGCGCAACTTCTTCATCGAACAATTCCAGAATACGCACAACCGTCATGGGCTGAGCTGCCGCCAAAATTGCACCTTCTACAATTTTACGCAGCATAGCTTTATCAACGGGCTGTTGAGTCACCGCAACGGTTGCAGGTTCGCCAGCCTCTTCCTTCAAATCAGCAGCGCTCGCTAAATCTTCTGCACCGATTTCTTCTGGCTCTAGATTTTCTTCTGTTGTTAAATTTTCGTCTGTCATTGCATTCTTGCTTTTACGTGAATAGGGCCAAAGGATTCGCTTTGCACAATTTCCACCAGCGATTCTTTAATCAATTCCATTACCGCTAAAAAGGTAACCACCACACCCAATCGCCCTTCTTCCACTTTAAATAAACTCACAAAAGGAACGAAGTGATTGTGTGCTAGCGTATCTAACACTTGCGCCATACGCTCGCGGGTGGAAAGTTTTTCTTTAGACACATGGTGACTTTCAAACATATCAGCACGGCGCAACACTTCAGACAGTGCCAGTAATAATTCTTGCAATTCAACATCCGGATCGGGGCGAGTTAAGCTGCGATCCGGCGCTTGCGCAGAGGCTTGATAAATATTGCGACCAATACGCGGTAAAGCATTGATATCTTCCGCAGCTTGCTTGAAACGTTCGTATTCTTGCAGGCGACGAATTAACGATGCACGCGGATCATCTTCTTCCTCAGCTTCTTCGCTGGAGCGCGGCAAGAGCATGCGCGATTTAATTTCCGCGAGCATCGCGGCCATCACCAAATACTCAGCGGCTAATTCGAATTGACTGGAATCCATCAAATCAACATAGGCCATATATTGAGTAGTGATTTCCGAGACGTTGATATCCAAAATATCGATATTCTGGCGGCGGATAAGGTAGAGCAACAAATCCAACGGGCCTTCAAAAGCCTCCAAAAAGACTTCCAACGCGTCCGGAGGAATATACAAATCCTGCGGCAACTGTGTGTAGGCCTTGCCGTGAACCATGGCGAAGGGCATTTCACCCTGAGTTGGGCGGTGAGTATCAGCGGCTTGGGGCGTTTCTGCTATTTCAGCAGGCTCGCCTGACGTTACATCAGCGACCGCAGGCACTATATCTATAGGCGCGGCAACTAAGGCAAAATCACTGTTTTCTTCACTTGATGAATTCACTACACAACCCGATATTTACAATTCTGGCGGGCACTTGCCCGCAAATGAGCTGGGCATTATAGCCATAAGCGCCGTACAGAGCCATTAACAATTCTGGCAGGCAAAATCCGCTTAAATAACCAAGGAGATTAAAAGGAGAGGCAAATCGCGCATCATTTAGAGTAGAATGCCCACACTTTTTACGAGGGCTTTTTATTCAGCCTTGTTTGTAACCTGCTTCTTTATCCGCTAACCCTTCGATTAGGACACACCATGAGCGCTTTACCACCCTGCCCCAAATGCAATTCTGAATTCACTTACGAAGATGGCGAACTGCTGATTTGCCCAGAATGCGCCCACGAATGGTCTACAGGCGAAGCCTCAGCCAGCGAAACCACTAAAATATTTAAGGATGCCAACGGCAATATCCTGCAAGATGGCGATACAGTTACCGTGATTAAAGATTTGAAGGTAAAAGGTACATCATCGTCAGTCAAAGTCGGTACCAAAGTAAAAAATATCCGCTTGGTAGATGGTGATCATGATATCGACTGCAAAATAGACGGTTTTGGTGCTATGAAGCTGAAATCAGAGTTTGTGAAAAAGGTATAACCGCCTTGCTCTAAACGCAAAAAACCAGCCCAAGTGCTGGTTTTTTCGTTTTAGGGGTAAGCCAAATCCTTAAGCAAAGGGGGAAAAATCGCCCTTACCCTGGCGAATCAACTCCGGCGCATCACCGGTTAAATCAATCACTGTAGTTGGTTCCAAGCCACAGTAGCCACCATCAATAATCAAATCCACTGAATGCTCCAAGGGGCCGCGCATATCGTAGGGATCGGTCATGGGGTACTCCTCACCCGGCATTAATAAACTGCTGGTCATAATGGGCTCTCCCAATTCCTCCAGAAGCGCCAAGGCAATCGCATTATCCGGCACACGCAAACCTATGGTTTTACGTTTTGGGTGCAAAAGACGACGCGGCACTTCTGCAGTCGCCTCTAGAATAAAAGTATAGGCACCAGGCGTGTGATTTTTAATCAGGCGATAAACCGCGTTATCAACCCGCGCAAAAGTGGATAGCTCCGAAAGATCACGACACATAAGCGTGAAGTTATGGTGTTTATCCAACTGGCGCATGGTGCGAATACGATCAAGCGCATCCTTATCGCCAATATGACAACCCAAAGCGTAAGCGGAATCGGTGGGGTAAACCACTATACCGCCTTTGCGAATAATATCCGCCGCTTGCACAATTAAACGGTGCTGGGGGTTCTCTGGATGAATCTGAAAAAACTGAGCCATTCGCTATCTTCCATTCAAAACGTTCTAATTAAAACTATCTGAAAATAATTGACTATGCAGCAAAACCGAGCAATTCCCATACCGGGCGACACTTTTCCGGCAAAGCGGGAAAGCAACCCAACTCCTGCCAAGCATGGCCAGGGAAATGGAAATCACTGCCGCAAGACGCAGCTAGGTTATTGGCCACTGCAATTTTCGCCAAATCTTCAGTAACCGGATGCGCTTGCATGCCGCTGACAACCTCTAAGGCATCACCGCCCGCTGCGGCAAAATCTTTAATGAGCGCGCACATTTTGGTTCGCGTTAAATCGTATTTGCAAGGGTGCGCCAAAACCGCCACACCGCCAGCGGCATGAATCCATTCAATAATAGTCGCCATATTAGGCCACTGATATTTCACGTCAGCAGATTTGCCGGTACCCAAGTATTTTTTAAAAGCCGCATTAATATTGCTGACCGCGCCCACATTGACTAAATGCTGTGCAAAATGAGGCCGACCAACGTAAGCGTTTCCAGCCAACAACTGCGCGCCCTCCAAGGTTCCAGAAATACCAGCCTTAGCGAGCCGCGCAGCGATTTGCTCGGCTCGGCCAGAACGCGCCGTATTCTGAGACTCAATCGCGGCGTTTAACTCGGACGAATCCAGCCTAAAACCCAACCCGACGATATGCACCCCACCCTTACCCCATTGACTAGAGAATTCGATGCCATTAATTAAGGTTATACCGCATTCATCAGCGGCTTTTTGTGCCAAAAATAGCCCTGCTATGGTATCGTGGTCGGTCAAAGCCAAAACATCAACTTCGCGTTCTTTGGCGCGCGCAAGCAGCATTT
>Ga0209717_1003420_pt1 | contig 13866 bp, 7 predicted proteins | sample AD_UKC048_MetaG_FD_184418 | JGI IMG/M metagenome (GOLD analysis project Ga0209717, IMG submission 184418) | Active sludge microbial communities of municipal wastewater-treating anaerobic digesters from USA - AD_UKC048_MetaG (SPAdes) (version 2) | ecosystem: Engineered > Bioreactor > Anaerobic >... | reverse complement strand
CACCGAGCTCGTGGCTGAGACAGTGCCCAGATCGTTACACCATTCGTGCAGGTCGGAACTTACCCGACAAGGAATTTCGCTACCTTAGGACCGTTATAGTTACGGCCGCCGTTTACCGGGGCTTCAGTTAAGACCTTCGCACTTGCGCACTAAGCCCCTTCCTTAACCTTCCGGCACCGGGCAGGTGTCAGGCCATATACATCATCTTACGATTTGGCATAGCCCTGTGTTTTTGCTAAACAGTCGCCTGGGCCTCTTCACTGCGGCTCTCATTGCTGAGAGCGTCTCTTCTCCCGAAGTTACGAGACCATTTTGCCTAGTTCCTTAGCCACGAATCACTCGAGCGCCTTAGGATGCTCTCCTCGACTACCTGTGTCGGTTTACGGTACGGGCTGTATATACCTGATGCTTTGTCGGCTTTTCCTGGAAGTCAATTCGCCACACTATCACTTCAGGCCGAAGCCCTCAGTGTACTATCGCTTGCGCTTTAACGTACTATTCCGTAAGTACGCGATGACTCTTCAACTCCGTCCCCAACTCGCAGTATACACAGGCGTAGGAATATTAACCCACTTTCCATCGAAATCACCTTTCGGCTTATCCTTAGGTCCCGGCTAACCCTGATCCGATGAACGTAGATCAAGGAACCCTTAGTCTTACGGCGATGACGTTTTCCACGCCATTTATCGTTACTTATGCCTACATTTGCTTTTCAGTTCAGTCCACGGAACATCACCATCCCGCTTCAACCCGACTGAATGCTCCCCTACCACTCATCACTGAGTCCATAGCTTCGGTATATAGTTTGATGCCCGCTTATTTTCCGCGCAGAAACGCTCGACTAGTGAGCTGTTACGCACTCTTTAAATGAATTGCTGCTTCCAAGCAAACATCCTAGCTGTCACTGCATTCCCACCTCGTTTAATGCAACTTAACTATATTTAGGGACCTTAGCTGATGGTCTGGGTTGTTCCCCTCTCGCCCCATGACCTTCGCACCCTGGGGCTCACTGCTGCTGCTATTTGCTGGCATTCAGAGTTTGTTAAGGGTTGGTAGGCGGTGAAGCCCCCTAGCCTTCTCAGTAGCTTTACCTCCAGCAAACACTTCACAACGCTGCACCTAAATGCATTTCGGGGAGTACGAGCTATCTCCGAGTTTGATTGGCCTTTCACCCCTATCCACAGGTCATCCCAAAACTTTTCAACGTTTATGAGTTCGGTCCTCCAGTTAGAGATTATCCAACCTTCAACCTGCCCATGGATAGATCACACGGTTTCGCGTCTATCCCATCTGACTCATTCGCCCTGTTAAGACTCGCTTTCGCTTCGCTTCCGCACCTGAAGTGCTTAGGCTGCCAGACAGGTATAACTCGTAGGCTCATTATGCAAAAGGCACGCCGTCACCCCATCACTGAGGCTCCGACCGCTTGTAGGCGCATGGTTTCAGAGTCTTTTCACTCCCTTGCTTAGGGTTCTTTTCACCTTTCCTTTACAGTACTGGTTCGCTATCGGTCTCTCGGTAGTATTTAGGCTTACCAGATGGTGCTGGTAGATTCAGACAGAGTTTCACCGGCTCCGCCCTACTCAGGATACTGCTAGGTAAATAACTCCTTTCGGATACGGGACTATCACCCGCTTTGGTGTTCCTTTCCAGAAACTTCTCCTAAAAATTATTAGTCCACAGCGCAGTCCTACAACCCCGGTGTGCACGCACACCGGTTTGGCCTGTTCCGCTTTCGCTCGCCACTACTTACGGAATCACTACTTGTTTTCTTTTCCTCCTCCTACTTAGATGTTTCAGTTCAGAGGGTTAACGACTTCAATATGTCTTCAACATATTAGGTTGCCCCATTCGGACACCTGCGGGTCATTCGGTCGTTTGCACCTAACCGCAGTTTTTCGCAGCTTACCACGTCCTTCGTCGTCTCCGAGAGCCAAGGCATCCCCCATGCGCCCTTATTCCGCTTCCATATCTCGCATGCTGTATTACACAGATGCTCTTTCCTTCTTTCAACTGTTAAACCTTTATTACCTCTATACCACGCATCTCTCTTTCTTAATTGCATTTCCCAGTCTTGTCAATGAACTTTTTATTCGCCTTTTCCCCCTTTCAAGATCCAGTCAGGCTAATGACCCAAATCAATACTCAGCGAGGCTCATAATCGTCAATCTGTAAGGTACGACCTTAACTGCTTCCTGTGAAACAGCCCCATCTCATGGGTCGATCTTTTCTTTTCAAACAACCCTCGTTTGGGTTGCAATCGCATCATTTCGTTCGGGGCGGCAAAGGTAACAAACACTTTGTAACTCCTTCTAAAATCTGCTTTATTTTTTTCATTTTTTTCCTTTCAACCAACCCTCTCTATCAAAGCGGGCGCAAAGGTAACAACGAAAGATTCTATTCACCAAGTCTTTTGAAAAAAAAGTTTAAATATTTTCTCCGACCCGGTATTTCCCCTCAAAACAACTTCTATACACTATATATATGTGTAAGAACCGTCGCGTTTAAGGAGTAAGAAAGCCCTCACAACATTCTGTGAGGGCTTTCGGGAGGTTTCGAGCGGATTCGAACCGCTGTAGCAGCTTTTGCAGAGCTGTGCCTAACCGCTCGGCCACGAAACCATGCTTAAAAAGCGGCCACAAAGGAAAGACTTTTTTCGCAAACGAAGCAAGTTTTTCTTTCAATGTTTTTTCCACACTTTATCCCTACTACTAATGCACACCTCCATATATTTGGGCGCTCCTAAACGCACGCGCTTTTTATTTTGAGATTTACAACAATCATTTCAAACACATTTTGAAACCAATCATGGGCAAAGAATTACAATTTCTGGATTACATCGTTTTTCTTATCTATTTCCTGGTGGTGGCCAGTTATGGCTACTGGATTTACCGCCGTAAAAAGACGGTAAACGCGAGCGCCAACGACTTTTTCCTGGCGGAAGGTTCTTTGACCTGGTGGGCGATCGGTGCATCGCTGATTGCTTCCAATATCAGCGCCGAGCAATTTATCGGCATGTCTGGCTCCGGCTTCGCGATGGGCCTGGCCATTGCTTCCTATGAATGGATGGCAGCCGCTACCCTTCTGGTTGTAGCGGTATTCTTCCTTCCCATCTACCTGAAGAACAAAATTTACACCATGCCGCAGTTTCTGGCGCAGCGATACAGTCCGCTGGTAGCCACTATTATGGCAGTATTCTGGTTGCTGGTGTACATCTTCGTCAACCTTACTTCGATCATTTACCTGGGCGCACTGGCAGTAAGTACTATTTCGGGCCTGAGTTTCACTACCTGCTCCATCGGCCTGAGCATTTTTGCCGTCTTCATTACCCTGGGCGGCATGAAGGTCATCGGTTACACCGACGTTATTCAGGTGCTGGTACTGATACTGGGTGGATTGGCGACTACTTATCTCGCACTCAACCTTGTAGCCACCGAGTTTGGGGAAACGGGTGCTATGTCGGGCTTGTCGCTTTTGTATGAAAAAGCGGGCGACCACTTCCATATGATCCTGAATAAAGGGCAAATCATGATGCCCGACGGACAAGGCGGTACGGAAGACGCCTACAACAAACTTCCGGGGCTGGCAGTCATCATCGGCGCAATGTGGATTGCCAACCTCAACTACTGGGGTTTCAACCAGTACATCACCCAGCGTGCGCTTGGTGCTACGCTGCCTACTGCCCGTGCGGGCCTGCTGTTCGCCGCATTCCTGAAACTGCTCATGCCTATTATAGTGGTGTTGCCAGGTATTGCCGCATATGTGCTGTATCAAAACGGACAATTCCAGACCGAACTGATGGATGGCGGCGCCGTACGGCCCGACAAAGCCTATCCGGTATTGCTCAACCTGTTGCCGCTCGGCCTGAAAGGTTTGTCGTTTGCTGCGCTTACCGCCGCCATCGTAGCGTCGCTGGCAGGAAAGGCCAATAGTATTTCCACCATTTTCACGCTGGACTTGTATAAAAAGTACTTCAATCCGGGCGCCGACGAGGCCACTCAGGTAAGAGTCGGCCGGATTGCTATTATCGTTGCTATTATTATAGGTACGGTTGTAGCGCCGGTGCTGGCCAACTTCGGTCAGGCATTCCAGTTCATTCAGGATTTCACGGGACTCATCTCTCCCGGTGTGGTAGCCATCTTCCTGCTGGGCTTCTTCTGGAAACGAGCCACCGCTAATGCCGCACTGGCAGCGGCCATCGCAACCATTCCGACCGGCCTGATACTGAATAAGGTATTCCCGGCATTGCCCTTTATGAACCGTATGGGTATCGTATTCCTTTCTTTGGTCGCCATCATGGTGATTGTAAGCCTGTTCGATAAAAAAGGCCAGCAAAACAACAAGACCATCGAAGTGGATCCGTCGATGTTCCGTACCACACCTGCCTTCACGGTGGGAATGGTGCTGATACTGGGGATTCTGGCGGCTCTGTACATCATGTTCTGGTAGTGGGTTATTAGTTATTGGTTATTAGTTATTTGGGGTGGTAAAGGGACCATCTGTACAAATGCCTGGCTACTCGTTCGAGTGGACAGGCATTTGTGTTGAGTGTTGGTTATCGGTTATCGGTTATTAGTTATTAGGGTGGTAAAGGGACCATCTGTACACTTGCCTGGTTACTCGTTTGAGTGGACAGGCATTTGTGTTGAGTGAGGGTTATTGGTTATCGGTTATTAGTTATTAGGTTGGTGAAGGGACCATTTGTATCAATATATCGCCACTCAAACGAGTAACCAGGCAAGTGTACAGATGGTCCCTTTACCACCCTGATAACTAATAACCGATAACTAATAACCAATAACAAAAAGCCTCTCCGGCAATTACGCAGGGAGGCTCCGAAAACAATAAACAGCAGGATAGTTTTTCTCCTTCGAACGAAGGAATTTCTTGGCGTTATACGTTCGAGATTTTACGAACGACCTTGTAGAGGCGGGTCGTTTCGTTTACTTCTTCTTCAAAAGGATCGTTGTCAAAGTAATTGGCGGAGATCATTTTCAGCCGAACGATGCGTCCTCGGTTATTGAAAATCTTCTGGACGTATTTCACCCAGACATTTCCATTGGAGCGCACCGCGTATATTTCGTTGTCGCGGATATCGTTCAGGTTTTCCACAGATTTGCAGACGACAATATCGCCGTGGCGAATCACAGGGTCCATGGAATTACCATCGATCTGGAAGGCGACCAAACCCGCGCCCGACACACCCGGAATAGAAAAATAGGTGTTGTCTTCCTGATTATCAGCGCCAAGGGTAGTACCGGCGAAAGCTCTTACTGTCGTAAAGAGAATATTGCCGTTGCCGGTATTGAAACTGCGATCGCCGGAAAGTGCATCGCCGGGCGCGTCGAATCCGAACGGATTGCCGATACCATGCAGCAGCCAGGCCTCATTAATATCATAGGTGCGGCAAAACGATTGCGCCTGCCCGTAGTCGATCACACGTTTGCTGTCCGGATTGAGAAAAGCCCGAATGATGTGGCCATAGGCTTTATTGCCCAACACTTTTTCTGCCACGTCGCCGACGCCTTTACCGCCCCGGTCATTTTTTACAATGGCTCCCCGTTCTTCCAGCAGTTTAAAAGCCTGGATAAAACGGTCGTTCAGATCAATTCTATCTTCCTTAATCATAATATGGAAGTTTACTTCCCGAACACACAATTCGGTTAGGTTAAAGGATATATTTTTTCAAATGTTTCGCACTCACTGTTGGCGTATTTGACGATGCAAACTTAAAACAAAGAGTTTTTAAAAACAAAAAATGTCAAAGTTTTTTTTGCGTTTGCAGCATTTTTTTTTTGAAACGATCTTTTTGTGTCTGAAAATCAGATATTTGCAGGGTATTTGAGGCAGGAAGTATTTCAAACAATCTTGTGAAAATTGCGGAGTGGCGGCGTTGGCTCGCCATTGTTTGAAAAAAAACCGTACTTTTATCCCCTTCCTGCGGGAACATTAAATGTTGCATATGGGCATAGTAGTTTCTCTATTGAACCACAAAGGCGGGGTCGGCAAAACGACCAGCACTATTAATATAGGCGCCGCGATGGTCGAACTCGGCAAACGGGTATTGCTGATCGATCTGGATCCGCAGGCCAATCTGACGATTTCGCTGGGTATTCCGCGGCAAAAAATCACAATTTACGAAGCCTTGCGCGGCGAAGGTGATTTGACGCCCTATACCCACCGGCCGGGACTGGACGTGATTACCTCTTCCCTCGATCTGTCGGGCGCGGAAATGGAACTGATCAACGAAGCCGGCCGCGAATACATCCTGCGCGAACTGCTGGCTTTATTGTCTGACGATTACGATTACGTTTTTATCGATTGCCCGCCCTCGCTCGGTTTGCTCACGCTGAATGCGCTCACCAGCAGCCGCTATGTACTGATCCCGCTGCAAACGGAATTTCTGGCGGTGCAGGGACTTGCAAAAATCAAGCAGGTGATCGACAAGGTGAAATTCCGCCTCAACAAGCAACTCGACATGGCCGGCGTAATCGCAACCATGTACGACAGCCGCCGGGTGCTGAACCGCGACGTGGTGGAAACGATCCACAAATACTTCGGCGACAAGGTGTTTAAAACATACGTACGCGACAACGTAGCCCTGGCGGAAGCGCCGGCACAGCGCAAGGATATTTTCGAATACAGTCCGAAAAGCCCCGGCGCACACGATTATATGGAATTGAGTAAGGAAATTGATGCGCGAATCGGAAGCCAAACGGTGGCACAACAAATATCTCCAACGGCTCCGGCTCCTGAGAAGTGAAATCCACGGCTCTCCGGCCATGTTATTTGCAAATACCTGATTATCAGCACTAATAACGGATAACAGATAACTGATAACCACGAATGGGTAAAAAAAGATTTTCCGAAGGGTTGGATGACCTATTCAACAATAGCCATGCCGAGGAGCAGAGCGGCCATGCTACTGCTGTGCCGGAAACGCCCCATGAGCGCAAACACGCGCACAAAAACTTTGCTTCCGGGCTCGACTCGCTGTTGCAGGAAGCGCTGGAAGAAAGTCTTGAAAAATTCGAGGCCAACCAGCCCGACTCGGTTACCCAAAGCGGGAAATCGAAAGCCGGAAAATCCGATGTTTTTCGTTCGCCCCTGCGCAGCGGACTGGATGCGCTGATCCGTCAAACCATTGACGTTCAGGAAATTGTGAACGACGAACAGTCCGGCAAAAAACGCCTCACCGTCGCTGTCGACCGCAGCAAACTGGAGAAACTGAAAGTGATCGCCCGCCTCGAAAATTCCTACCTGAAGGATTTGCTCGTTTCGCTTATCGACGGGTATATTGAAGAGTATTCGCAGCAAAAAGGATTCGACCTGTAAGAGAGTGAGAGAGGTGAGAGGGTGAGAGAAGTGAGAGCCGACTTCGATTCCACCTGACTACCCTTGACATCCTGTTTCCGAATGCCAAACGTAGTCAGGTGGAATCGAAGTCGGCTCTCACTTCTCTCACCCTCTCACTTCTCTCACTCTCTTATGCAGTCCGCCTACCACGACTTCCGCCTTTTTTACAACCAGAGCATCCACCCGGAACTCCTCCACATGGAACTCCGGCGCCGGCGGCTGGTGCGGCTTTTGTTCGTTTCGGTGCTGTTGCTGGCGGGTGTGCTGGCGCTTCAGGTTTACCTCAACATCTTTTTTATCACGTTGATGCTACTGATCCCGGTCGGCTGCTGGATTGCATACCTGGTGTTCCGGGTGCAGGTGTTTTTTAAGGAATTCAAACCACGTATCGTGGAATTGCTGCTCGATTTTATCGACAACGACGTCAATTTTACTTTCGATGGTTACGATCCGAAAGGCAGCATTCCGCCATCGAGTTTTCTGGAAAGCCGCATTTTTACGACTGCCGACGACTATTCAGGTGAGGATCTGATCCGAGGGCAGGTGCGCGAAACCCCTTTTGAAGCCTGCGAACTGCGCGTGCGCGAGTTCTCGTCCGTACGCAACCGCCTCGATTATGTGTTCCGCGGCATTTTCCTCGTTGCCGATTACCAGCGCTGGGACATGCACGGCGGCGTGCTGGTGCTGCCCGATGCCTACCGCAAATACCTGAGCCGCAGCGAACGCGCTTTTCATCTGGAAGGCGGCCGCCGCATCAAGGGTGTGGTGCTGCCCGAATTCGAGGCCATTTTCGATACTTATGCCACCCCCGATGCCCGGATCAAGGATATCGTTTCGGCGGAAATGCAGCGCGCTATCCTTCAGTTCCGGCATCGCTTCCAGCAGTCGAACCGGCAAAAAGAGATCTATTTCTCCATTATCGGTGATAAAATTTACCTGGCACTTACGCAGGATCGCGACTTGCTGGAGCCATCGCTGTTCAACAACAACGTCAGTTTTGAGATCGTGAAGGAATTTTACGACGACTTGGCATTGCTGCTGAATCTGGTGAAGGAAGTGGATGTGATGAACTAGTGCAACGCGGATTGCGCGGATGCAATAGCGGATTTACGCGGATTTCCCCTCGTAGAGTCGATGGCTACGTGGATGACGGTGACGACGCAGATTTTTGACTATGATTCATGTGATTATTTGATTTACATGAGGCACATTTTTATAAAACAATGCAATTCTGGAAGCCAATATAAACTCCTCATGTAGCCATTTTGAAATCTGTAATCTCTTTAACTATACGAGGGAAATCTGCGTAAATCCGCTATTGAATCCGCGAAATCCGCGTTGCAATGTCACCCGCCGCAATGATTTTCTTCACATGCCGGTGATTTTCGCATTTTTACCTTTGTCGGGAATATCACCACGATCCATTGTTTTATACCAGGGAAACCGGGGTTTCCCTCTACACCTGCTACATGAAAATCATCTCCCACCCCATTTTCCTCGATCACGATAACGGCACACACCCTGAAAACCGGAAACGCCTCCTCGCTTTCGGCGACCTGCCTGCCGAGCCGCTGCTGCTCGACGGCGAAGCGTATCTGGATCTGGTACACCCGCGCTCGTACATCGAACTGGTGCGCAGCCACTGCGAAAACAGCCTCAATCTCGACGGCGATACGATCGTCGGCCCAGCCAGTTTCAAAGCGGCCACCTGTGCCGTAGGCGCCACCATCATGGCCATGGAACGCGGCGATTTTGCACTCGTGCGCCCGCCCGGCCACCACGCTTTTGCCGAGGAATCGCACGGATTCTGCCTGTTCAACAATGTAGCCGTAGCCGCTCAACTAGCCGCCAATCAGGGCAAAAAAGTACTCATCTTCGATTTTGACGGGCACCTCGGCGACGGCACGATGGATATTTTTTACAACTCCGACAAGGTTTTGTACTGGTCGATGCACCAATACCCGGCATATCCCGGCAACGGCGCGGCCCACGAAATCGGCGCCGGCAAAGGAAAGGGATATACTTTCAACGTCCCGTTACCGGCCGGCAGCGGCGACGACATCCTGCTACACGCCGTGGAATATATGCTGCCCGCCGCCGATAATTTCAACCCCGACGTGGTGGCTATTTCGGCCGGTTTCGATGCGCACCAGTTCGATCCGCTGCTGCAATTGCGCGCTTCCGCGAATTTTTACTACAAAGTCGGAAAACTGCTGGCCAATACCTTCGGCGGCAAAATGTTCGGCGTGCTGGAAGGCGGCTACGACACGGAAGAACTGCCCAAACTGGTGCACAATTTCATCGCAGGCGTCAACGGCGAGCGTATGCCGCACCACGAAGCGGGCACCTCTTCGGGTATGCGCATCTGGGAAACGTATGAAATGCACTTGCATCTGGCGGCTTCTTATTTGACGAAGTACTGGAAATTCTGAAACGCGGATTCCGCGGATGTAAAGCGGATTTCCGCGGATTGCATTTCTAAAAAGGGTACTTTATTTCTTTATCCATCGCCAAACAGTCATTGATTAGCTATACTCTACGAGGGGAATCCGCGTAAATCCGCTATAAATCCGCGAAATCCGCGTTGCACATGAAAAAAGTCCTCGATCACTTCTTCCGCCCCCAATCCATCGCTCTGATCGGGGCCACCGAAAAACCCGGCAAAATCGGCCAGGCCGTTTTGCACAACCTGATTTCGGGCGGTTTTAAGGGCGATATTTTCCCGGTAAATCCGAAATACGACACCCTGCAAGGGCTGAAATGCTATGCGTCTATTTCCAAACTGCCCTCGGCGCCCGAACTGACCATCATCGTCACGCCCGCCCATATCGTGCCCGGGCTCATGAAAGACTGCGGCAAAAAAGGTATCGTATCGGTGCTGGTGCTGTCGGCCGGATTCAAAGAAGCGGGTGAAACGGGTGAAATGCAATTCCGCGACCTGAAAGCGCAGGCCAAAGAAAACGGTATCCGGCTCATCGGCCCGAACTGCCTGGGGTTGGTGACACCCGCTATCGGCCTGAATGCAACATTCGCACCTTCCATGCCCGAAACCGGGCGGGTAGCGTTCATTTCACAAAGTGCCGCGATGGGTAGCGCTATTCTCGACTGGGCTGCGGAAAAAAACGTGGGGTTCAGCCATTTCGTGTCGGTGGGCAACATGGCCGATATCGGTTTTGATCACCTGATCGATTATTTCGGCTCCGACAACCGCACGGCCTGCATCCTGATTTACATGGAAAGTCTCGTGAATGCCCGCAAATTCATGTCGGCGGCCCGGGCTTTCGCACGTTCCAAACCCATCGTGATTCTCAAAGCGGGCCGCAGCAAGGAAGGCGCACGGGCTACGTTTTCGCACACCGGCAGCATGGCCGGCAACGACGCCGTGTACGATGCCGCTTTCCACCGCGCCGGAGTGATTCGTGTGGCCACCGTACAGCAGTTGTTCGACTGCGCTTCGGCCCTGTCGATGCAACCGCTGCCCACTAACAACCGGCTGGCTATCGTGACCAACGCCGGCGGGCCCGCCATTCTGGCTACCGACTGGCTCATGCAACGCGGCGGCGCCATCGCTTCTTTGCAGTCGACCGCCCTGGCCGAACTTGACAAGATCATGCCCGCTGCCTGGAGCCGCTCCAATCCCGTCGACGTGCTGGGCGATGCCACGCCCGAACTGTACCGCGCGGCCCTCAAAACCTGCCTGCACGATCCCGGCGTGGATGCCGTTTTGTGCATCCTCACCGCGCAGAACATGACCGACCCGGCCGCTTTTGCCGAAGTCGTGGTGGAAGAATCCAAAAAAATGAAGTCGAAACCCGTCTATGCCGCCTGGATGGGTATGCGTACCGTAGGCGCCGGTCGCCGTTACCTGGAAGAGCACAAAATCCCCTGGTTCCCGTTTCCAGAACGCGCCGTGGAAGTGTTTATGAAAATGGTGAACTACCGCGAAACACTCGAACTGCTGTACGAAACGCCACCCGACCTCTCCCTCGAACTCGGTTTTCAGCGCGATGCCGCCCGCAAGATCGTGGAGAAAATACGCAAGAAAAACCGCACCGAACTCAACGAAAGCGAATCCAAACAACTGCTCGCCTGCTACGGTATTCCTGTCAACAGCGGCAAAACCGCTAAAACCGAAGACGAAGCCGCTGCCTTTGCCCTGGAAATCGGGCTGCCGGTGGTGATGAAAATCGAATCGCCCGATATCTGGCACAAATCTGATGTGAACGGCGTACGCCTGGGCCTCGAATCGGAAGCCGACGTGCGGCGCACTTTCCGTTCGCTGCTGGAAAACGTGCAGAAAAAACGCCCCGACGCCCGCATCCAGGGCGTGCTGATAGAAAAAATGTGGGACGTGCAGCACGAACTGCTCATCGGAACGGTGAAAGACGCCGTATTCGGTCCGGTCGTCGTGTTCGGTCTCGGCGGCACCACAACCGAGATCTGGCAGGACCGCGCCATCGCCCTGCCGCCGCTCAACCTGGCGCTCGCCAAACACCTGATCGAAGGCACACGGATCAGCCACCTGTTACACGGGTACCGGCATTTGCCCGCCGTACCCATGGATTTTTTGCAAAACATTCTCTGTCGTTTCGCCTACCTCGTGATGGATTTTCCCGACATCCGGGAAATCGACATCAACCCATTTGCCATGAATGCCGACGGCGGCATCGCCCTCGACGCGGCCATTACGCTCGAACGCGACCCGGGACAGCAGCGCGAGCCGTTCAGTCACCTCAGCATTTTACCCTACCCGACGCAATGGGTGAAAAAGGTGCAACTCCGCGACGGCACCAAAGTACTGCTGCGCCCCATCCGCCCCGAAGATGAGGCGCTGGAAGCACGGCTGGTGGAAAACACCTCCAAGGAATCTTTGTACTTCCGCTTTTTCGGCTACCTCTCCGGCCTCAACCATCAGATGCTGACGCGTTTCACGCACATCGACTACGACCGCGAAATGGCGATCGTGGCCGAGATAGAGCGCAAAGGCCAAAAGGAACTCATCGGTGTGGTACGCATCGTCGGCGACGGCTGGCGCGAAACGGCGGAATACGCCATCCTCATCACCGATGCCTGGCAGGGCCATGGCCTGGGCGGTATCCTGACGGATTACATTTTGGAAATCGCCAAAGAACAGGGCTACAGGATGATTTACGGCTCGTTTTTGAAGATCAACGGGGATATGCGTCGGCTGTTTCAGCGGAAGGGGTTCAAGATTAGTAGTACGGAAGAGGAGTTTGATGTGGCGGAGAAGGTGTTGTGAGGCGGTGCCCGACGTGGAATTTTTGAACAGGATTTGAAAAATTTAAAGGATTAAAAGGATTCCCGCCGTGAAATTCAAATTTTCAGGATTTTGGCGCACGTCACGCGGGCGTTGCGCCGGGAATCCTTCCAATCCTTTATAATCCTTCCAATCCTGGTTCATCCCCCACCCGCTTCAGTCGGCCATGAATGGCCTCCTCCCGACGGCCTAAAGAGCCGTGCTACCATTACAACAACTTCCACCGCACCCCCACCAGCACCCGCTGCCGTTGCACCGGCGCATAATTGTATGTCGGGTCGAACGTAAACCCGTTCGGGTTGTCCACCTGCACATATTTATCGAAGGGGTCGAAAGCCCGCAAAATGATCTCCTCGCGGGGGTAAAAACCGAAGACGTTTTTTACGCCGGCGTAAATTTCCAGGTCGGGTGCAGACTTATTGGAGGGCCGTCCGGGTTTCCAGGTCACCTGAATATTATGGATCGAAAACCAGGGCGACTGCTCCGGCCTGGGGTCATTGGGCACCACGGGCAGGTGCATGGGGCTGTTCAGTTGGCCCGTGTAATCGAAGGTCAGGCGCGCTTTCGGGATCGGATACGAGATCGTCCAGGTGCCCGAGAGGGGCGGCGCGAAGAGTTGCGGCAGCCGGGCGCCGTTTTCCATGCGGTACACGTCCATGGCCGTGGCGCCGGCGATGACTTTCAGGCCGTTGACGAAATTGAAATCCAGGTTGAGCGAGAGGCCAGAGGAAATGGCATGGCCGTCGAGGTTGTCGTAGATGATCTTGTTCGGGTCGGAGGTGAAATCCGGCACGATCTGGTTGCTGAAATACGTGTAAAACAGCGAGGCGTCCAGCCCGATAAAACCCGCCCGGCGCGGGTAAAATTTGCACACGTAATTCAGGTTGCCGTTCCAGGAGCGTTCGGGTTGCAAGTCCTCCCGGATCACCACCTCGCGGGCGCCGGTGAGTGCGGCGTGGTCTTCGGTAAAAATATTGGCCACGCGGTAACCCGAGCCTGCCGTGAGGCGCAGGATATTTTGCGCGTTTCTGGCCCATTTCCAACTGAAACGCGGCGTCAGAATGTTTCCGTGCACGGAGTTGTAGTCGTAGCGCAGGCCGAGCAGCAGGCGGTTGCGGGCGTCGAGTTCGATTTCGTCCTGCAAAAAAACGCCGGGCAGCCAGGTTTGGGAGGGCGCGTTGCGGATACCGTCGGGTGTGGCCGTAGCGGGCGTATTGTCATCGTACAAGGTG
>Ga0209717_1003417_pt1 | contig 13886 bp, 18 predicted proteins | sample AD_UKC048_MetaG_FD_184418 | JGI IMG/M metagenome (GOLD analysis project Ga0209717, IMG submission 184418) | Active sludge microbial communities of municipal wastewater-treating anaerobic digesters from USA - AD_UKC048_MetaG (SPAdes) (version 2) | ecosystem: Engineered > Bioreactor > Anaerobic >... | reverse complement strand
TGACCAATAACAAGGCAAATGTACGTAAGTGAGCCACTATATTGCGGGACTTGGCAAGGGTCAATCGCCGTAGCGCCTTAGCGAGTAGATTTAAAGTGAATTCGAGGACTGGTCGAAAATTCGCCCGTACCAATACCAAGCCGCTTGTTGGCGGCATTTATGCGAGAAAGGCGCGGATTAGGCGATGCATCGTGATAGCATTCTCTTTCTACTATTTATTGGTTATTTACACCCATGACTGAACAATCTCTTGTCCCAGATAGCATTAACTTCGACGATTTCTGCAACCTTATCGCCCCCCTCGGCGCTATCAATAGCCCCTCAGAATTGCACGGCCTCCTCTGCGGAAAATTAAGTGGCGGCGCAGAATTAACGGAAATCCGTTGGCTGCTGGATGCCGTAGAATTCCTAGATTTCACCCAAGCGCCTGACGAAAAAGTTCGCGAAGCGCTCACCAACCTTTATCACGTCAGCTTGCAGCAATTGCGTGATGGTTTTGGACTCAAACTTTTATTGCCGGATGATGATACTGACTTGAGCCAGCGCACGGCGACCCTGGGCCAATGGTGTTATGGTTTCTTAACCGGCTTCGGTTCGGCGGGTGCAACTGCGCGTATTTTGGCGGAAGACGCCGAAGACGGTTTGCGTGATCTCGCTGCGATTTCGCAAATTGCCGTAGAAGATGGCGATGAATCCGACGAAGCGGATTATATGGAAGTGACCGAATACGTGCGCCAACTCGCCGCATCTTTATTTTTAGAATACGCCGCGCAAACCAACAAAGCATCTGCAGATGCCATTGCAGCACCGGCGTCAGATTCAATACATTAATTAAATATCCGCTAACCTGAATTAAGGTACAAACTCACTGTAGGAGCGACTTTAGTCGCGAATATTCAGGGCTTCGCGGCTAAAGCCGCTCCTACAATAAAGAGAACCGCTATGAGAATCAGCAAACAAGAATTCGCGCGTCGCCGCAAAGCCTTAATGGCGATGATGGAACCGAACAGTATCGCCATAGTGCCTGCTGCGCCCGAGCGCATTCGCAGCCGCGATACGGAACACCATTATCGCCAAGACAGCGATTTGTTTTATCTCTCTGGTTTTGCTGAACCTCAAGCGGTACTCGTATTAATTCCCGGCCGTGAACACGGCGAATATGTTTTATTTGTGCGCGAACGTAATCGCGAACGCGAAACTTGGGATGGCTATCGCGCGGGTCCCGAAGGTGCGATTAACGAATACGATGCAGACGATTCATTTCCTATCGACGATATCGACGATATTTTGCCCGGCTTAATTGAAGGCCGCGAGCGCGTTTACTATGCGATGGGCAAAGACAGCGAATTTGATAAACAAGTGATGGATTGGGTCAACACCATTCGTGCCAAAGTTCGCTCAGGCGCAACACCGCCGGGTGAATTTTTAGATCTCAGCCACTTCCTAAATGAATTGCGTTTATTCAAAAGCGCTGCCGAATTGCGCGTAATGAAAGAAGCCGGTGAAATTTCCGCGCGTGCTCATGTGCGCGCTATGAAATTTTCAAAACCGGGGGTAATGGAATATCAGCTCGAAGCAGAAATCATGCACGAGTTTCAAATGAGCGGCGCGCGTTTCGCTGCCTACAACACTATTGTCGGTGGTGGCAAAAACGGCTGCATACTGCACTACATTGAAAATAGCGCTGCCTTAAAAAATGGTGATTTGGTTTTAATTGATGCCGGTTGCGAATTAGAAAGTTACGCTGCAGATATCACCCGAACATTTCCCGTTAACGGAAAGTTTTCACCCGAACAAAAAGCCCTTTACGAAATTTGTTTGCAAGCACAGCTCGATGCTATCGCAGTAGCCAAACCCGGTAATCATTGGAATGACCCACACGAAATGACCGTAAAAGTGATTACCGAAGGTTTAGTAAAAATTGGCTTACTCGAAGGCGATGTAGACGAATTAATTAAAACCGAAGCCTACAAAGAATTTTATATGCACCGCGCTGGCCACTGGTTGGGAATGGATGTACACGACGTTGGCGATTACAAAGTTGGCGGTGAATGGCGCGTGCTAGAACCCGGTATGGTGATGACCGTTGAACCCGGCATTTACGTGGCGCCTGACAACGAACGCGTCGCCAAAAAATGGCGCGGCATAGGTATTCGCATTGAAGACGATGTGGTGATTACCAAAGATGGCAATGAAGTGCTAACGAAAGATGTTCCTAAGACAGTGAAAGAAATTGAAGCTTTGATGGCGACTGTTTGATGAATCAAAGTCACTTTTTATTGAAAGATCTCGATATCGCCATCATCGGTGGCGGCATGGTAGGCGCAAGCCTAGCGCTACTCTTTGCCGAGCAAAAACCTGATTGGCAAATCGCGTTATTAGAAGCTCAGCCATTTGCCGATGTTGATCAAACACAATTTCAACCCAGTTTCGATTCGCGTTCTACCGCAATCGCCCAAGGCAGCATAGAAATTCTGCGCGAGCTTGGTGTGTGGGAAAATTTAGCAAAACACGCGACTGCAATTTCTCAAGTTCATGTGAGCGATGCCGGCCATTTTATGGGTGGCTTAATTGATGCCAGTTCTTACGATTTAGATGCCGTTGGTTATGTGATTCCCAACGCGTGGATTGGCCGCGTACTTTTGGCGCAACTGCGTACTAAAACCAATATCCATTTGTTTGCACCTGTACGTGTGGAGAAATTAATTCCGCAGCAGGCAGGTGCGCAGCTAATCGTTAAATCTGGCGATGACGTTTTTGACTTAACTGCAAAACTCGCCGTAGTCGCCGATGGCGGTGATTCGCCTTTGCGTAAAAGTTTGGGTATTGATTCCAATAGTAAGGATTACGGCCAAACTGCGTTGATTGCCAATATCGCTTACGGTGAAGCGCACAAGGGTGTCGCCTATGAGCGCTTCACGCCGCAAGGCCCGCTCGCACTTTTGCCACTCGGTGAATCCGCAACTGCTAAAGAATCTGCATTGGTACTCACCTTGCCGCGCGATCAAACGGCAGAAATTGTTGAGCTAAGTGATGCAGATTTTTTGCTGCATCTACAAACTCGTTTTGGCAATCGCTTAGGAAAATTCACACGCGTCAGTCAGCGTCAGGCCTATGAATTAAAATTGGTAACGGCCAGCGAGCAAATTCGTTCGCATATTGTATTGGTTGGCAATGCCGCGCATTTTTTACATCCGGTTGCGGGTCAGGGTTTTAATTTATCACTTCGCGATTGTGTGTGCTTGGTGGATGCCTTGATTCAAGGTGAAGCTGCAGGTAAACAAATCGGTGAATTAAGCGTGTTGCAAGATTATCTAGATCGCCAAGCCTTGGATCAAACACTCACCATAGAATTTAGCGATAAATTAGTGCGCATGTTTTCTAGCTCATCCCTGCCGCTAATCGCATTGCGGCATTTAGGTTTTATAGGTTTGGATTTATTGCCCGCGGTGAAATCACAATTCGCGGCGCAGACAATGGGTACAGCGGGAGCAAAATTTCTATGACACAGACGTTTGATATTGTCATAGTCGGTGCCGGTCTTGTAGGGGGCAACCTTGCTTGCGCCATCGCCCAGGAAAGCAATGCACAAGATTTACGCATTGCTTTAATTGAAGCGGGCGGCGATGCCCAGCATTTTGAAGGTGAACATTTTGATCCGCGTGTAGTGGCATTGACTCAAGCGTCGCAACATCTATTAGCAAAAATTGGCATCTGGAGTGAAGTTCTTCAAAGCCGCGCTTGCGCCTATCGCGATATGCACGTGTGGGATGGTGAAGGCACGGGGGATATTCATTTCAATTGCGCCGAAGTGCGCGAAAATCATCTAGGTCATATCGTTGAGAATTCAGTCATAGTGACTGCGCTGCGAAAAAAAATAGCAGAGCATTCAAATATCACCTTGATTCAACCCGCCAAGATTGTAAATTTAGTACGTGATGCAAAAGTTCAGATTGAGTTAGATAACGGCGAATTGATTACGGCTAATTTATTAATTGCTGCCGATGGTGCCCAATCTAAAGTACGTGAGTTGGCAGCATTTGAAACCCGCGAATGGGATTACGGCCATAAGGCCATAGTTACCACTGTGCAAACAGAATTGCCTCATCAAGCAACTGCATGGCAGCGTTTTATGCGCACAGGGCCACTCGCGTTTTTACCCTTATCTACAACGAATCAAAAGCATTTTTGTTCGATTGTTTGGTCTGCAGAAACTGAATTAGCAGATGAGTTAATGCAATTAAATGATGCCGAATTTTGCGCGCGTTTAGGTTTTGCGTTTGAACATAAACTCGGCAAGATCATTCATACGGCGGAACGCTTCGCAATTCCGCTTCGCCAGCGTCACGCAAAAACTTACATCCAGCCCAATATCGTTTTAGTTGGCGATGCTGCACACAATATTCATCCTTTGGCTGGGCAGGGCGTTAATCTAGGTTTGTTGGATGTGATCGCGCTTGCGCAAGAAATCGAACGCGCGCTCATACGCAAAGTTCCTTTAAACGATTTTTCCATTTTGCGCCGCTATCAGCGCCAACGTTTAGCGGGCAATTTAATCATGATGTCTGCAATGGAAGCCTTTAAGCGTTTGTTCGGCAGCGAATCATTAATGCTTACGTGGTTGCGCAATTCCGGCATGCGCCAGCTAAACTCATTAACAGAACTGAAAAAAATCATTGTGAAAGCCGCAATGGGTTTGCATTAATTTTTCAATGCGAGAGTGGAGCTGCTAATGACCTACGCAGAACTTATTTCAATTGCCCCTTTTGAATGGCAGGCGGTGGGCACATCAGTATTGTGCGGTGCCATTATTGGGTTAGAGCGTCAAATACGCGGCAAGCCAGTAGGCATTCGTACCTCGGCATTAATTACGCTTGGCACTTATATTTTTATCGCGGCGTCTATGTTGGTATCCACTGCGGCGACTGACCCTTCGCGAATTATCGGACAAGTTATTACTGGCATCGGCTTTTTAGGTGCGGGGGTGATGCTAGCGCGCGATGGAATGGTTTTGGGTGTAACCTCTGCAGCCACTATTTGGTCATTAGCGGCGATTGGCGTGTGTATCGCGCTTGGCTATGACGTGGTGGCGATCAAGCTGTCCATCGTCATTGTGGTGGTCTTGGTCGGTGTGGATACTATGGAAGATTATTCGCAGGTATTAAGACGCGGTGTGCACAAAAAATATCAAGATTGGTTTGAGTCGCCTAAGGGTGATGAGAAACAAGAATAGGGCGATGAAAAGCAAGAATAAATGCTGGTGTAAAAAAGTAACACTTAATTCATTGGTTTAAATTGGAACTGTGTATGTCAAAAATGTTTCAGGTTGCAAAAGTTTTAAATTGGGCCTTATTGCTCTTGTTGGTAGCTTCAGTGGTGGGATTTTTATCCTTTAAAAATGTGTATGGATTATTTTTGGCGTCTGTTACCGCATTAATTGCATTCGGTGTCTATAAACAGAACGCTATAGCGTATTTTTCGGCTGCCGCATGGGGGTTGGCTGCTTATCAATTGGCAAAACAAGGTTATGAATTTCAAGACGTTAAGCGTTACGTCATGATTCTCGGCATTATCGTAATACCCGTTGCGTTGTTTTTGCACGAAGTTCTGGCAAAAGATAAAAACAAAAATGCCCAAAAAAGTGTCAAAAATGAAACAGATAGCCGCAATATGCCGCAATAAGTTGTGTGTTCGTTACCCATATCTACTAATTTTTGCGATATTCCGTAAATTAATTTATTAGTGCTTGAACTCACCATTCACAAGTGCTTTAATTTTGAACTGCTGCAGATTGAGATTCGCCCCAAGCCAAAGCTTTTGTAAGACAACCGCTTGCTCAAGACACTTGGACGTACCGCGACCTGAGCAATAGCTTTATTAACAAGCTATTTCACTCTGGCTTTTAGTAAAGTCGGTTTTTTTGTTCGGTCAGCTTCGCTGACGTTTTATGGTAAGACGAGGAAAGTATGTCAGATATAGTCTCTGGTATTGTTAAGTGGTTCAACGACGACAAAGGTTACGGTTTTATTGAGCGTGAGGGCGGTGCAGATGTATTCGTTCACTTCCGTGCAATTAACGGCAACGGTCGCAAAACCTTGAAAGAAGGTCAAAAAGTGACTTTCGAAGTGACTGCTGGTCAAAAGGGTCCGCAAGCGGAAAACGTAACTCCTCTTTAAGATGGGTTAGGTTAACAAGGGCGATTGAGCAATCAATCGCCCTTTGTTGTTTTTGGCCCTGCTGTTTTACTTGAAGTCTCAGGTTTATCCCCCATTTCAAGAACCTCAATAACTACTATAAGCCTCATCTCCATGTATATAGATATATCCACCATCCTTTGGTTCACCGGCTTAGCCCTTGTGGTCTTTTATTGGATTCACGCTGTGCGCAGCAAAGAAATTGCTGTTAAAGCCGCTGAAAAACATTGCGACTTTATGCAAGTGCAATTTCTTGATCAAACTGTCTTTCTTAAAAAGCTCAGCTTCAAGCGCAACGCGCTTGGGCAGTTGGGTTTTATGCGCGAGTATTATTTTGAATTTACCGTAAGTGGAGAAGACCGCTATTTTGGCCGTGTGTTTATGCTGGGTAATCGTATTGAAGGCGTAAACCTAGATCCGCACCGTTTACATTAATTCCTTAGTTTTGTTTTCGAGTTGATTTTATGGATTTTCTGAACAAGGTTATTTTTGTTTCCAAAAAACTGATAATGGAAAACGGAAAAATCTATTTTGATAATTATTTTGTCACCGTTAAAGCGGTAAATGATGATGCGCTTGTCGTTATCAAAGCCAATGGTGAAGAAGAAAACCTACCGCCCAGCGAAGATTTTTATGATGAAGCCGATGAAGGCCTCTACGAATTAAACGATGGCACCAGCCAAGAAGACCCGGATTATATCGGCGAATTTATTATCTACGAAAATGATGTGGCTTACGAAAAATTCAAAGACGATCATTAATTGAGTTGCCAACCAAATGACCGAACAAAAACATCTTATTGAGAAAAACTATCCCTTGGAAAAGATTGGAGGCTGGAAAACAAAAACATCCAGAGTTGCCTACGAAAACCCTTGGCTAAAAGTAACGCACGAAGAAGTGGTCACACCTAAAGGTACCGATGGTATTTATGGTGTCGTTCATTTTAAAAATACCGCGATTGGTGTTGTACCTATTGATGATGAAGGAAACACCTGGCTAGTTAAGCAGAGCCGCTACACGCTCAACCAATATACGTGGGAGATTCCAGAAGGTGGTTGCCCGCACGGCGAAGAACCTATCAATGCGGCTAAACGCGAATTGGAAGAAGAAGTGGGTTTACAAGCCAATGATTGGCAGCAATTAATGACTATGCATTTATCCAACTCAGTGACCGATGAATTATGCGTAGTCTTTGTTGCACGCGGTTTATTTGCCGGTCAACAAGCTTTGGAGTCCACAGAAGATATTGAATACAAAAAACTGCCGCTGACCGAAGCGATTGAAATGGTAAAGAGTGGTGAGATTACCGATGGCATTTCCGTAGCGGCTTTGTTACGAGTGGCGTTGGATTTTAAATAAGTTAAATTTTTTTGAATCCTTTATTTGCCTTTAATTTTAAGTGTTTCTTTTTTCCCAAAATGCATATTTTCTGTTACCCATTTTTCAAAAACGTGTGAATGCCCATACATACCATTCAGTGCTACTTGAAGTGTTGACTGTGAAATACCTAGGCCAAACTTTCCATACATCGATTCATGAACATAACTTGAAGGTGCAAAACACATATTTTGATCGTATGCAAAGTGCTTTAAGGTATCGTTTTTATTCATGTTATGAAGTGGTTCATCACCAATGAAATTTTTTCTTAAAGCATGAACTACTTGATCTAATTTTAATAAAAACGAAGCTTCATAGCTTGATCCATAATAATTATACCTATTGCTCGGGTCTCCAAATTTTTCTATAGACTTTAAAAATGAATCTACATCGTACTCTCCCCAAAGAGAGTTTTCTTCTAGCATTTTACGGGCTGGGTTTGGTTCTAATCTCAAGTTTTCAAGTATTTTACTGTGTTTCCCAAGTTCGCTAGCCATGAAAACAATGTTGTGGCCAAATTTATTATCTTTGACAGATGCGCCATACATTTAAAGATTGGCTTTTAGATATTTTTCAATTGAGTGCAATGCGGGCCAAAAAAATGGACGATATTGGCCATTTAAGCTCAAAAATCTCGCGTTCACATAATCACTATCTGCTGTATAGATAAAAGCTTCTTTAATAATGTCGATCAGTACGGTTTTAATTCTTTTTTGTTGCTCAAGAGGATAAATTTCAAAGTAAGGTATATTTTTAAGCATTGATATGTCCTATTAAAAATCCATGTATGAACAAAGGCTGGATACCCGCCTTCGCGGGTATGACGAATACTTTTAAACACTCACTTATAGTTATTGAGAAAATCTGCAAATTTCTGAGCTTAATCCGTTAAATTTGGTTTGATTATACTGCGCAACCAATTCCAAACCGAATTCTTACCAAGCATATAGCGATCCAATTGATCTTGGTTATAAAAATAATGCTCAGGATTTTGAAATAACAATTCGCGTGTAAGCATACGGCGATTGGGATTAATCGTTTTAATCACGCGAGCGGGGTTCCCCGCAGCAATAACATTGGCCGGAATATTTTTAGTCACTACCGAACCTGCGCCTATCACAGAGTTTTCACCAATAGATACACCCTTGTTGACGATCACTCGTTCGCCGAGCCATACATTATTTTCAATCACCACAGGTTTAGTGCAGCGAAAGGGACGAATACGGTTGTAAATGCCGTGCCAATCGCTATCGCTCACATACACATTGGCTGCGAACATGACATTGTCACCAATCTGAATAGATTGCTCCGCTGAAATTCTTACGCCGGGTGAAATCAAACAGTAATCACCAATCTTAATCGTCCCACCCTTTATGCCATCAGTTATTTTCTTACTAGGCCATGTAGTGAAGCGAATGCAGTTATCTGGTGATGCAATCATTTGTGCGTAACGGCCAATGTGAATATTGCAGCCAAAGATTACCACATTGCGTGGGTGCGCAATCTCCAGCCCTTCACCCACACTATCAAATTGCGGTGCAATAAAGCGCTTTACATAAAAGCGATTCAGCACAGTTGAAATTCGTTTTACAAAATAGGGTGTGCTATTGCGGCGCATTAAGGGTTCGTACCAAGGCAGTTAGCTTGCTAAGTCTGTTAGAATGATGCCTTCATTATGCTTGAGACTCACTATGCTGCCAAATGCTATAGATCTGCCCTTGGATATCAATACCGTTAAAGGCTTTTTGGATGCAGACGAAGGCGCTGCGCTCTATGAGCATGCGCTAGCTGCTGCAAAATTAGGCCCTTTATTAGAAGTGGGTAGCTACTGTGGGAAATCCAGCGTTTATTTGGGCACTGCCTGTAAGCGTATGCAGAGTATTTTATTTGCAGTAGATCATCATCGTGGCAGTGAAGAGCATCAATTGGGCGAGGAGTATCACGATCCTGATTTGTACGATGCGCGCTTCGCCAAAATGGATAGCTTTCCGCAATTCCGTCACACTCTGGCGCGTGCAAATTTAGAAGATGTGGTTGTGCCTATAGTTGCGCCATCTGAATTGGCCGCGCGCTTTTGGTCAACACCGCTCGGTTTAGTTTTTATCGACGGTGGTCACAGCATGCAGGCGGCATTAAATGATTATCGCAGTTGGGCGGGTCATGTGGTGCGCGGTGGATATTTAGTGATTCACGATGTGTTTCCCAATCCTGCTGATGGTGGCCGTCCTCCGTTTGAAATTTGGAAGCTCGCACAAGAATCCGGTTTGTTTGAAGCCTTGCCTTTGGTAAAAAGTTTGGGTGTGTTACGGCGGTTGTAAAATATTTTAACCCCCTCCCAACCTCCCCCTTGAAAAGAGGGAGGGGTTATTTTTTAAATTTTTTCTTGAGTTACCTATGACCGAAAAACAGACAGCAACAAAATTTTCATCTCTCCCACTTTCTGCTGAAATGCTCAGCAATTTGGAGTCTCTTGGTTATAACGAGATGACACCGATTCAGGCGCAAAGTTTGCCGATAATTTTGCAAGGGCAAGATATTATCGCCAAAGCAAAAACCGGCAGCGGAAAAACGGCGGCATTTGGAATTGGTTTGCTGGCGCAACTTAATGTAAAAAAATTCGCAATTCAGGCGTTGGTGTTGTGCCCCACACGTGAATTGGCAGATCAAGTGGCAAAAGAAATTCGTCGTATTGCACGGGCAACCCACAACGTTAAAGTGCTTACGCTGTGTGGCGGTGTTTCACTAGGCCCGCAATTGGGTTCGTTAGAGCACGGTGCGCATATTATTGTGGGCACGCCGGGGCGTATTGTTGACCATATCGAAAAAGGCTCGCTGAAACTCGAACACGTAAAACAGTTGGTGTTGGATGAAGCCGACCGCATGTTGGATATGGGTTTTACCGATGCCTTAAAAATTGTGTTGGCCGCCTGCCCAGAAGAGCGTCAAACTTTATTGTTTTCGGCAACCTATCCCGATGAAATTAAAAAAATCAGCGCGCACTGTCAAAAGAATCCGTACGAAGTGAGTGTAGAGTCGGTTCATAGCGATACAAATATCGAACAGCATTTTTATGAATTGCGCGATGTTGATCGTAAAAATGTTGCTGTGCAGCAATTGCTCGCACATTTTAAACCGCAATCCTCTATTGTGTTTTGCAATACCAAAATTCAATGTCAGGAAGTGTGTGATTTGTTGCGCGCACAGCGTATTAATGCCTTGGCATTGCATGGCGATTTAGAACAGAAAGACCGCGATCAAGTGTTAGTGCGTTTTGCTAACAGAAGTTGCTCAGTATTAATTGCAACTGATGTTGCTGCACGTGGTATCGATATTAAAGGTTTGGATGCGGTGATAAATGTTGAACTTGCGCACGATAGTGAAGTGCATGTACATCGCATTGGCCGTACCGGTCGTGCCGGTGAAACTGGTTTGGCGTTGAGTTTGGTTGCTCCCAATGAATTGGGGCGATTAAATCGTTTGGAAGATTATTTGCAAAAGCCGATTACATTAGAGCTACTGCCACAAAACGATGGCGTTATGGACATAATGCCGGAGATGGTAACTCTTTGTATTGATGGTGGTAAAAAAGAGAAAGTACGCGCGGGCGATATTATTGGCGCGCTAACAAAAGAGGCTGGCTTAGCCTTTGAGAAAATCGGCAAGATTGATATTAACAATTTCAGCACTTATGTCGCTGTGCATCAATCAATCGCGAAACAAGCCCTGCAACATTTGCAGGATGGAAAAATTAAAGGCCGTAAATTCCGTGCGCGTAAGTTGTAACTACAATGAACATAAAATCATTAATTGCTTTGGCTATGCTCAGCGCTTTGCTGCTGGGCTTTTCTATGCAGGGTCTTGCGGATAAAGCTACATCAAGTGTGAAAAATAAGAGCTTGGTAGAAGAGACTCCGCATATTACCAATGAAGCGGAATATGCGGAGTTTGTGAGAAAAAGAGAAGGCGCTGGTCAAACCAGCCCTGCAAAATCTGTGCGGTCAAAAAAATCTTCTTCGCCAATAAGGTCTTCGTCATCAAGTGCCGCGTCGTCCAGCCGCGCTAAAACATCGAGCAACTAGACATTAATGCAGCGTTTTTCCACCTAACAATACGCGCACATCTGCAGGGCTAAAGTGATAATGCTGATTGCAGAATTGGCAATCGATATTGATAGTGCCTTTTTCAATTAAGAGTTCTTCCACTTCCTCCTTACCCAATGCCAGCAATGCGCTTTCGCTGCGTTCGCGTGAACAGCTGCAGGCAAATTGTACTTTGGTTGGTGCAAATACACGCACGGGTTGTTCATGGAATAAACGGTAGAGAATTTGTTCGTGGTCTAGCCCTAATAATTCTTCTGGAGTAATGGTGTCTGCCAAGGTTTCAATGGTTTCCCAGTGATTGCGATTTTCATCGGCATTGGTTTTTAATTGTTGCGGCAATGCTTGAATTAAAAATCCGCTGGCGTGTTCGGTATCTGCTGCAAACCATAAACGTGTTGCAAGCTGTTCTGATTGTTGAAAATAATCTTCCAAGCAGCCTGCTAAAGTTTCTTTCTCCAAAGGTACTACACCTTGGTAGCGTTCTAATTTTCCACCAAAGTTTTCAGTGCGTTTAGGTTCAATAGTAATGACCAAAACACCTTTGCCGAGCAATTCTTGCATGCTGCCCGATTGAGCAAGAGTTTCGGATAATTCTACGTCGTCGCGTAAACGCACTATGCCGCGAATATTATTGTGGTGATTACATTCCGCCATAATAGTGGATATGACACCTTCGCCGCGCGCTTGCAAAATAATCACACCATCGAATTTTAAGGTGGATGATAGCAAACCTACCGCTGCTAAAAATTCGCCCAGCAATTTTTGAATTGCGGGCGGGTAGACGTTGTGATTTAAAATTTCACGGTAGCTTTCACCCAATGTGACAAGTTCGCCGCGAATATCGCAGTCGTCGAAAATAAAACGGTTTAGTAAATCATTGCTAGGCATAAACATTAATCTTCTGAAAATAAATTGATGCGTTGAAAGCGGTGTATCTGACGGCGTTCTTTTTTGTCGGGCTTGTGATCGCTCACTAAAAAGCTGCCTAACCCCGCTTTGCGCTCGGCGCTGCGCTTTTCGCGCAGAGTTTTGCTTTCTTCGGTTTCTTCATAGAGTAAAACGGCTTCCGGTGAGCCGCGGCGCTGATCGGAAAGCATTTTTACGATGATGGTTTTTTCATCTAAATCTTGGCGAATATTGAGCGTAATACCCACGCTAATTTCTTTCGCGGCTTTTACGCGCTGGCCATCGCAATGGACTTTACCGCCTTCGATGGCCTGTTTGGCAAGATTGCGGGTTTTAAAAAAGCGTGCGGCCCATAGCCATTTATCGAGGCGCACTTTGGATTCGAGGTAAGGCTTAAACATTAATCTATCTTCAAGTGAATTAAGCGGGCGGCATAATCTCATCAAAATGATGTATCGCAGGAAATGCATCCATTTTGCGCGCAATTTGGCTATCGGGTTGATGAATGCCAATCAGGTATTTAATGCCAAAGGTTTTGGCTGACTCCAAGATGCGGGCGGTATCGTCAATAAACAAGGTGCGCGCGGGGTCAAAATGTTCACGCGCTTGCAGCGCATGCCAAAATTCTTGCGCCTCTTTGGGCTGATTGAATTCGTGGGATGAAATAATAATATCCAAATCCCTATCAATTTCAGTCACTTCGAGTTTGAGCGACAGGCTTTGCGGGTGCGCATTGGTCACCAGCAAACATTTTTTGTGCAGCTTGCGCAGGCGCGTTAAGAACTCTTTTACGTGGGGGCGAATTTGAATTTTGTGTTTAATTTCGGATTTAAGGCTGCGAACATCAACATCCAACTGGGTTGACCAAAACTCCAAACAGTACCACTGTAAAGTGCCTTCGTATTGGCTGATATTTTCATTCAAACGTTGTGTGGCTGTGGCAAAATCCACTTTATGAATTTCGGCGTAACGTTTGGGCAGGTGTTCCAACCAAAAATAGTTGTCGAAATGGAGGTCTAGTAGTGTACCGTCCATGTCCAGTAAGACGGTGTCTATCTGGTTCCAGTCCACAAGATCCACGAGATGTGCGGTCATAAAAAATCGTCGTCAGTCAAAGAGGGCAGTATGCCGACAAAACCTGAGATATTAAAGCGCGAAACCGTGATGCGTAGCCGACTGTTCCGCGCTGACCAAATCCATTTGCGCTTTAGCAACGGCGAAGAGCGTCACTATGAAAAGCTGGTGGGCGGCGGTAGTGGTGCGGTGTTGATTGTGCCGGTATTGAATGACGATACCCTGTTACTGGTGA
>Ga0209717_1003415_pt1 | contig 13893 bp, 9 predicted proteins | sample AD_UKC048_MetaG_FD_184418 | JGI IMG/M metagenome (GOLD analysis project Ga0209717, IMG submission 184418) | Active sludge microbial communities of municipal wastewater-treating anaerobic digesters from USA - AD_UKC048_MetaG (SPAdes) (version 2) | ecosystem: Engineered > Bioreactor > Anaerobic >... | reverse complement strand
AGATGGAATTTTCGAACTATTGCGTCTTTCAAAAACAGGACTTGTCAATTATAGTAGCAGAATCGGTCCAACGCATGACACTTTTCAACTGTCGCTATTCCCTGACTAAATTTTGAGGAAACTCCAGTAGCATAAATTTCATCGCCGTTCTTTTTAAAAATCACATCCTGTGCGTACAAGGCATTAATAAATACAATTCCAATCAGAATTAAAATAATCTTTTTCATAACTGTTTGTTTTTTGTTGTTGCTCCGTTACAAGTGGTTGCAAATTACCTTATTACTAATTGAATGAACTATTTCTATGCAAATTTAAAAAAAAATAATTCATCTGTTTGTTTTCATGCGGTTGTTTTAAAAATAGCCCACAAAAAAACCGTGTCGATAAACCAAAAATCAGGCCAAACTAAATCTATAATTATAAACTACCGGTCATGAAATATTTTATATCTTTGCCTTCATGGACAACATAAGACTTAACAAAGTTTCACGCCTGGTTCATAAAGAACTGGCAGACATTTTTCTGTCGCAGGCAAAAAAAATTGCCGGTAACGCTATGATCACGGTCACAGCGGTGAAGGTCACCAAAGACCTTTCGTACGCCCGGGTTTATTTAAGTTTGTTCGGGATAAAAAACAAAACAGAACTTATTTCTTCCATAAATGAAAACGCCCGGGAAATAAGGGGCGTCCTGGGAAACCGGCTCAAGCATCAGTTGAGGATAATTCCTGAACTTGATTTCATCCTTGATGACACCCTCGACAGGATTGATCAGATTGACAAACTGCTTAAACAATAGTTTGAAAATTTCCCTGTACATAGCAAAACGTTACCTTTTTGCGAAAAAATCGCATAATATCATTAATATTATTTCCGCGATTTCGGTGGGCGGGATCACTATCGGAACGGCGGCGCTTATCATAGTTCTTTCTGTATTCAATGGGTTTGAAAACCTGGTGGTAAGCATGTTCAACTCTTTCAACCCCGACCTGAAAGTTACGGCAGTTGAAGGTAAAACATTTATTGAAGATGATCTTGTCCTGAAGAATATTCTGAACATTGACGGTATAAGCCATCTGACCAAAGTAGTTGAAGAAAACGCATTGATAAAGTATCTGGACAAGCAGTACATCTGCACGATGAAAGGCGTCAGCAACGAATTTTTGATGACCAGTCAGATAGACACCATGATTATTGGCGGCGAGGGTATTTTAGAACGGGGTGAACAAAATTTTGCCATAGTCGGGCAGGGCGTGTCATACAACCTCGGACTAAATCTTAATGATTATGAAAATCCTCTTGTTGTTTATGTCCCTAAACGTTTCAAAGGTACAAGGTTGAATCCTGTTGATGCATTCAACAGCATGTTGATCCAGCCATCAGGTATATTCTCGGTTCAGCAGGAAGTCGATCAGAAATACATGATTGTTCCACTCAGGTTTCTGCGCCAATTACTTGATTACGATAAACAACTCAGCGCTCTGGAGATAAGAGTTGAAAACGACGCACAGGTCACCAATGTCCAAAAGGAAGTACAAGCCCTGCTCGGTGAGAATTTCTCTGTAAAAAACAAATACCAGCAGGAAGAACTGATGTTTAAAATAATGAAGTCCGAAAAACTGGCCATTTACCTTATACTCTCATTTATACTGCTTATCGCTACATTCAATGTTATCGGTTCGCTTAGCATGCTCATCATCGAGAAACGAAAAGATATTGCCATCTTGAAAAGCCTGGGCGCAAACAACCAAACCATCCGTAATATTTTTTTTACAGAAGGCATGATGATCTCTCTTTTCGGCGCCTTATTGGGTCTGTTCATCGGCGGGGCTATCTGCTGGCTTCAGCAGACCTTCGGTATCATAAAGATCGGCCAGGGATCTACGTTTGTTTTGGAAGCCTACCCGACAAAGATTTTATTCACGGATTTCATATATGTATTATTGATTGTAAGTTTTATAGGTTTTATTGCAGCCTGGTACCCGGTCAAATATATTTCCAGAAAACATCTGGATGACAGACTGGCATAGCTCAAAATTATGTTTATGAATTTTGCTGCTTTATTTTCTATTTTTTTCAGCAGAAGCAAAATATCCCGGAGAAATTCAAACAATGAATAATCTTTCTACGCAAATAGAAAAACACAATTCCGAAGTATTGTTTTATTTAAGATCCCTTGAATCATTCTCTTAAAGGCATATATTTGTATTCTTTATTGGAAATTATTAAGGAATCTTTCTGAAAAAATCATTACTGTGTATTTTTTTAATATTTAAAATCATAAGACCATGGCAAAAAAAACAAAAAAAATCAGGATACTCTCCATTGACGGGGGCGGGATCAAAGGCATACTTCCCGGAATAATACTCGAATATATTGAATCAAGAATAAATAAAATGGAAGGCCCCGATAAAAGATTGTCCGATTATTTCGATCTCATTGCGGGCACAAGTACCGGTGGCATTTTAACCTGTATTTATCTGACGCCGGGAAAAGATGGCCGTCCAAAATTCACGGCCACAGAAGCAGTAGACTTGTACATTGAAAAGGGCCATGAAATTTTTGATATTGGTTTCTGGCACAAATTTCATAGCCTGGCCGGATTAGCCGATGAAAAATTCCCGGTAGCGAATTTTGAAAAAAAACTAAGGGACTATTTTGGCAACACCCGGCTCAGTGAGTTATTGAAACCTTGTCTTGTAACTTCTTATGAGATAACCAAACGTGCTGCATTTTTCTTTAATTCGGTCAATGGAAAGAAAGGCGATCTGGATGATTTTTTTGTTCGGGATATCTGCCGAGCCACATCGGCAGCTCCGACATATTTTGAAACCTGTCAGATTAAGTCGGGGTACGGAGCGCCCTATTCAATGATTGACGGCGGAGTTTTTGCAAATAATCCGGCCTTGTGCGCTTATGCTGAAGCCCGCAAAATGGAATTCAGCAAAATTCTGAACAATCCCGGCAAACCGGACAAACCGACTGTAAAAGACATGATCATCGTTTCCATCGGGACAGGGTCAACGGGAAAGCCTTATTTATACAAGGATGCAAAAAAATGGGGGGCTATCGGTTGGTTGTTGCCGATTATTGATATTCTCATGTCAGGAAACTCCGAAACGGTGAGTTACCAGGTCAAACAAATGTTTTTGACCTTAGATGAAAAAAATAAAAAAGATTATTTCAGGATTGAGCCCACCCTGGGCGAAGCCAAATCGGCCATGGACAATGCTTCGGCTGAAAATATCCTCAACCTGGTGTCGGCAGGCAGGCGTTTCGTCGCAGATCATAAAGAGGAATTGGATCTCATCGTCGACAGACTGATAGCCAACAAATAGCAGCATCATTATATTTGAAATAAACCGATCATTGTAATCACAAACGGGAAGATCAAATTGCCGGCGGATCAAAACTGCTCAAAGCCTGCAGGACAACAGTTACGGAAAATCGGCGCTTCCATAAGCCATTTAACTCATTCGAACTCATGATGGTTTATAATATGTTCCGGGAGACATGGTTATAAAAAAATTTGTATATGAAATTTGCTGTAAGTAATTTTGCTGAAATAAATTATACTAATTGTAATAACAACACTTACTACTGAGCGCTATATTTATACTACCAAATATAAAACAAAATAAATGAAAAAAGTTTTAGGTATTTCAGCTTTTTACCATGATTCTGCTGCTGCATTATTAATTGATGGCAACATCATTGCCGCTGCGCAGGAAGAAAGATTTACACGTCAGAAACATACACCGGATTTTCCTGTTCATGCCATTAAATATTGTCTTGAATATTCAGGTTGCAGCATTGACGAACTCGATGCCGTTGTTTTTTATGACAAACCATTGCTGAAGTTCGAAAGGTTGTTAGATACCTATTATGCTTTTGCGCCCAAAGGGCTGGTATCTTTTCTCAAAGCGATACCGGTGTGGACCAGAGAAAAGATGTTCTTGAAAAAATTACTCCATGAAGGCTTGCAGCAAATACAGAAATACGATAAGAAGAAACTGAAGCTCATGTTTCCCGAACACCATTTATCACATGCCGCCAGCGCGTTTTATCCTTCGCCTTACCAGGAAGCAGCCATTTTAACGGTCGATGGCGTTGGTGAATGGGCCACGGCTTCTATATGTCATGGGAAAGGCAACAAAATTAAAATGCTGAAAGAGATGAGATTTCCCCATTCTGTGGGGCTTCTGTACAGTGCCTTTACTTATTATCTTGGCTTTAGAGTCAACTCGGGAGAATACAAACTGATGGGCCTGGCGCCATACGGCAATGCAGGAGCAACGCAAACCATTGATTTCATCGGTAAAATCAAAAGTCACCTCGTTTCCATCAAAGACGACGGTTCTATTTGGTTAAATATGGATTATTTTAACTATGCGACAGGCCTCAGAATGGTGAAAGAAAAAAAATGGGAAGAACTTTTCGGGTTCCCTGCAATAAAACCGGATGGCAAAATCACACAAAAGCATTGTAATCTTGCTTATGCCATACAAAATGTCACAGAAGAGATCGTTCTGAAAATGGCCAGGGAGGCAAAAAAGATCACCGGTACCGATTACTTATGCCTTGCCGGAGGTGTTGCGCTGAATTGTGTTGCTAACGGAAAACTTCTGAAAGAAAACATTTTTAAGGACATTTTCATTCAGCCGGCAGCAGGCGATGCGGGTGGCGCATTGGGCGCAGCAGAAATAATCCATTATATGTACTATGATCAGGAACGTAAGGTTTCAGATATTGGCGATGCCATGCAGGGCGCCTATCTGGGGCCGGATTTTTCTGATAAAGAAGCTATTATTTCGTTTAAAAAACACAAAGCCGTTTATCATTGTATAGATAATTTTAATAATTTATGTTCGGAAGTGGCCGATCTGCTTGATGCCGGTAATGTGGTCGGATGGTTCCAGGGCAGGATGGAATATGGTCCCAGGGCATTAGGAAACCGAAGTATCCTGGGCGATGCAAGAAATATGGAAATGCAGAAGAAACTGAACCTGAAAATCAAGTACAGGGAAGGTTTCAGACCTTTTGCCCCTTCGGTACTGATTGAAAGTTCAAAAGATTTTTTCGACCTTCAGGCGCCTTCGCCCTATATGCTTCTTATCGCTTACGTTAATCATGATAGAAGGGCACAACTACCTGATAATTATCAGGAAATGGATTTATGGGAAAAACTTTATTACAAAAGAAGCGACATTCAATCTATTACTCATCTGGACTTCTCTGCACGAATACAAACGGTGCATAAAGAAACTAACCCGAGGTACTGGCAACTCATCAACACCTTTAAAGAAAAAACCGGATACGGAATAGTGGTGAATACCAGTTTTAATGTCCGCGGAGAACCTATTGTGTGTACGCCCGAAGATGCCTACAAATGTTTTATGCGGACTGAAATGGACTACCTGGTGGTCAATAACTTTATCTTAAAGAAAACCGAGCAACCCGACTGGGAAAACCGTGAAAAATGGATCGTAAAGTTTAAACTGGATTAATAGCTTTGTTTTATATTAACGGATACTATTATCCCATATCACACAAGTTTATATTTCAAATCATATCAATATCCCTACAACTTTAAATTATTTATAACAAAATCAAAAATTTTTATGGACTTTTTAAAAGATCTCTGGCTTTTCATGAAAGAGCGTAAAAAATATTGGCTGGCGCCCTTGATAATCGTGATATTACTTTTAGGATTATTGATCATCTTTGGAGGCGGAAGCGCCGTTGCACCATTTATTTATACGTTATTTTGATATAGGTTAGATCATTTTGCCAATATTTACCCATCCTGTTATTGACACTTAAAATCAGTGGGTAATTTCTTCTATGAAAAAAAGGCCTTTAATCATTACTGTTTCACTGTTCCTTTTCGGAATAGTACTTTTCACTGTATTTTATTTTTCATATATCGGAAAAACAGCAATATATGATCTCGTCAATGTTGAATTTACCGGTGTAACTACAGAAGAGGCTGCCTCCATTAAAATTTCAGGGACTACGCCTTTTAATAAAAAGATAAATATACAAACGCCTGCCAGGGATGATTTCGGTTCTTTTGAATTTATTGAGATGTCGGTCCCAGACACGCTCGTTTCAAAAATCATTTCAATCCGGATCGTATTAAAAAGCAAGGTTTACAAACTTAAAACGGACGATTTAATACCGAACGGTACATCAGCCTACGGTCATATCTACAGATTGCCAGGGGAAGTGAACAGTACCGGTACATTTTTCAACAGATTATTTGCATCATATCCTTTTAATATTGCGGCATCATCGTTATTCATTTCCTTCGTATCAGTGACTATTTCTATTATCCTTTTAGTGACATTCATAAAAATGATATGGAAAGGACCAAGAAAATATATCAGAGTTCTCATAGTTCAAATTAAAGAAAAGAGATTTTTATATGTTTTTCTTTTTATTGTACTTATTATTCTTTTGCTGTTGCCCATTAAAGGGATCATCATCAAGCCGCTGATCATAATATTTTATTTTATATTTTTAATCCAAACTGCCCTTCTGTTAAGAAGAAGTTATGTTTGTTACATACTCCGTGCCGTCATAATAGTTTTCCTGTGTTTTGAACTTATTTTCGGATTTTTGAATTCAAAAAAAATTATCACTCAAACTCTTGGTGATGGAAAATACATTACGCGGGAAAAATTTACATTGGTTGATCCGAAACTCGGAGGGTACAGGCTTCTTCCAAATTGTTACCGGAAAAGAGCCACGGAAATATTAAACGGCGATACCGTTTATGATGTTTATTATTCTTCGGACAAATATGGCCGGCGAATACCGGAAGAAGTATTTTATAGTTCTCTGAACAACACAAAAAATACCAAAAAAAAGAAACATGCTGTTTTTCTGGGCTGTTCTCATACTTTTGGTGAAGGACTGGGTTGCAGTTCTTCGTTTCCGTATATGTTCGAAATTAACAACCCGGAATACCAATCATATAATTATGGATTTTCATCGTGGGGGCCTAATCAGATGGCCCTGCTATTCGATGAAGGCATAAATACCCTGAACAATATTTCAATTCCAGAAGATAGCGGTTTTTGCCTATATTCTTATATTGATGACCATATGAACAGGGTTTATGGAGGAAGTACCTATCTGGATTTCGCGGGCCAAACTGCCGATGTGTATGTAATTGATAATAAATTAATAACGGCACCCCGATCGTATATTCAACGATGCTTTGGACAATTTCTTTTCAATTCGGAAACTATGAGATATTTCAATGTAACATTCTCATATCCAAAGCGTGAGCGCTTTTATAGAAGATTTGCGGATTTAATAAATTATTCTGCTAAAAAATACTGGGATATTAAGCCACATGGTTATTTTTATGTGGGATTATATGAATATATTTGGTCTGCTGACAGAGATTATTCATGGTTACAGTATCTGGATAAAAAAATTAAGGTTATTTATGTTACTACTTTACCAGATATTAATTCGAATCCCATTTACAAGATTCAGGGCGACGGGCATCCTTCAAAAGCACTGAATGCATACTATATAAATGAAATTTCGAAATCAATAATAAAATAGACATTTCTGAACCTTCTTTAACATTCTCCGATGTTTCTGAAAAATGATTAAAAAATCCCTTCGGCTTCCAGTTTTATTGGCATTACCGTGTGCTCATCCTGTGATTATATATAACTGCAGTTACATTGGGCGAAATATATAAATACCAGCAGATTTTTATATTTAGTGTTTGAGCGGAAACCCAGTGTCTGAATCGAAAAGTTCAGTTTCGAGGCTTGCGAAGCGACAAAAAGCGGAGTTTACTGCGGTAAATGAGCATTTTTGGAGCAAGCGTAACGAAGAAAATGGAGTTTTCGTTCAGACACTATTTAAAATAAAATTCATAGAGACTTTTACTGAAACTTTTTAAAATCTCTGTTCGGGCTTTTTTATAACTTCGCCCTTTGATTTCTTATGAGAAAAAAACAAATACTCATATCTGTTTTTTTAGTACTGCTTGTAACAGCAATCCTAACAGCATACTATGTTTTTTATTTAAGAAATATTATCATCTATGATCTGGTAAACATCGAATATACGGGGATTTCAGAGGAAGAGAGCGGGATAATAACAACCATGGGGAACACACCTGCTGGTAAAAAAGTACCTGTAACAACGTTAAAAACCGGAAATCAACTTAGTGGCGGCTGTTTTCAGTCTATAGAATTGATAATCCCCGATACACTCGTTTCAAAAATAATTTCAGTTCAAATTAATTTGAAGAGTATTTCTTACACGTTTGCATCTAACGATCTTATTTTCAATAAATTATCAGACAATACATCCATTTGTGTCTTGCCACCCGGGTTAAAAAGTAATGGAACTTTTATACAAAAATTGTCTTCAGCATTTCCTTTTAACCTTGTTTTTTCTTCTCCACTTTTTTTGATGTTATTTATCATTGTTCTGTTTGCAATTGCAGTGCTTTTTATCGTTATCTGCCTCATTATCATCATCAGATGGATAAAAAAGATACTTCCCGAAAACAAAAAACAACAATTCAACAAATTAATACAAAAAAGGTCTTTTCAATACCTGCTTATTTGCATTTTTTTCCTGTTGCTGGCTTTGTGGCCGGTTTTGTGGCCCGATCACATAAAAATAATTTATTTTCTTCTCATCATATTATTCGTTTTATTTCTAATAAAAACTTTATTCTGCATTAAAAAGAGTTTTACACTATATGTTTTCAATTCTATAATAATTATTTTTTTATGTTTTGAACTATTTTTCACTATTCTTCAAAATTCAGATTCTACTATTTATGACCATTTTGCTAACAATCAAAGCAGTACAATCCTTGATGAAATAACAACGTGGAGATCAAGGCCGGATTGTTTCCGAAACAGGCATTACAAGATTTCCGGACACGATACTATTTTTGACTATTATTTCACGACGAATGAATATGGCATTAGAATATCGGATCAGGAGTTTTTAAATCACACGCCGGATGACAAAAATCCACACAGAAAACATGCTGTTTTTTTGGGGTGTTCCTATACTCATGGAACAGGACTGGATTATACATCATCATTTCCTTTTTTATTTGAAAAAAAATATCCGGAGTATAAATCATATAATTTCGGAGTAAATGGTTTTGCACCAAATCAAATATGTCTGTTATTCGACGAGGGAATAAATATTATAAATGATAATTCGGTTGCCCATGATAGCGGATTTTGTATTTATACCTTTATTATTGATCATCTCAACCGTGTCTATGGTAGCAGCAACTGTTATTCCTTTAACGCCGGCAGCCCGGATGTTTATGTAAAAGATACTAAATTGATTCGCAAAAAAAGATCAGAAATCATTTCCTGGTTGCTGAACAATTCTGCAACCATGACCTACTTCAATATTCACACAACATATCCTAAAAATGAAGAATTTTATATGCGATTTGCCGACATAATTAATTATACAGCGGCCAAATATTGGAAATTGAAACCCGCCGGCGAGTTTTATGTGGCCATATATCCGTGCAGCAAAGAAAACGATACGGCATGGGTGAAATTTTTAAACAAAAAAATACAAGTTATAAACCCCGCCCCCCCCGCAGATATTGAAAACAATCCTTCCTATTTTATAAGTAACTGGGATCTGCATCCTACACATAAATTAAATTCTTATTATATTGAAGAAATTTCGAAATCTATAATAAAGTAGTTTATCCCACACTCCTCTTATAATTCATCAAGACTTCAAAAAAAACAAAAGTGCGCTGCAGTTGCCTTTTACGTTGCACCACAATTTGCTCATTTTGCGTTTTTAATTCCATTGTATTTGCTCTGTTCCATACCTATTAATCATTCAGGATTCAAGTATTTAGAATAATAATAACAATTTCACTGCAGATTTTTTTCATTTCTGGTCGGGCTTTTTTTATAATTTCGCCCGTTGATTTTTTATGATTAAAAAACAAATACTCATATCCGTTTCGTCACTACTGCTTGTGTCAGTGCTCTTTACGGTATACTATTTTGTTTACTTAAAGAAAGTGAACATATATGATCTCGTCAATATTGAAATTTCAGGTATTTCCCGGAACCAGTCGGGTAAAATAAAATTTACGGGCATCACTCCCGTTAATAAAACAAAAAATATAAATACACCCATTCAAAACAGCCACGGATCTTACCAATCTATTGAAATAACTGTTCCCGACACGCTCATTGCACATATCACTTCAATCCGGATAATCTTAAAAAATAAAACATTCACCTATCAGATCCGCGATCTGTCTTCAACAAAACAATCAGACAACACTCATACATTTATATTGCCTCCAGAAATAAAAAGCGGGGGATCATTCATAGAAAAATTATTTGCAGGATATCCGTTTAATGTTATTCTGGCCTCTCCCAGCCTTAAAAGCATTCTTTTCACCTTGTTGTTTCTTTTTTTTATGTTCCTCCTGCTGACATTGAATGTACTTCCCAAAAGTTATCAGGAAAAATTAATAAATCAACTTAAAGAGAAAAAAATCCTGTATACGATACTGACCGTATTATTAATAGTTTTTTTTATATCTCAGGGCCGCGGCGATCTTATTAAAGGTATTGTTATATTTTTTTATATCACTTTTATAATTCAGTTTTTCCTGCTGACCAAAAAAAACTTTATATTTTATATTCTCCGTTCGCTTTTAATAATTTTTATTTTTTTTGAGATTCTTTTCGGGATTCTCAATTCGGAAAACAAAGTTTCCGCTTACTTCTATGATGAGGGCATTTATATGGTCGACACGACCGTCGCATGGAAAAATGCACCTGATTGTTTTGAAAAAAGACAAACACGGATATTAGGAAACGATACGGTTTTTAATTGTTTTATCTCAACCGATAGATTCGGTCGAAGGATATCCAGAGATGATTGTCTGAATGACACAGCCAGAACATACAATACAAAAAAGAAACATGCCATTTTCCTGGGATGTTCTCTGACTTTTGGTTTCGGATTAGATTTTGACGGTACGATACCCTTTTTATTTGAAAACAAAAATCCCGGATTCAGGTCATACAATTATGGTGTGACAGGCTATGGCCCGCATCAAATGTGCCTGTTCTTTGATGAAGGGATAAATATTGTTAATGATTCTGCTGTTCCGGAAGATAGCGGTTTCTGTATTTATACCTTTATTAATGACCATCTCGACCGGCTCTACGGGGGCAGCAGCTGCTATTCCTACAGTGGCGGCAACCCCGATGTCTATGTTAAAGATAACAAATTGGCGCATAAAAAAAGATCACAAATCATTCCATGGTTCCTGACACATTCCGAAACCATGATTTATTTCAATATCCGGACTACCTATCCAAAAAAGGAAAAATTTTATCAAAGGTTTGCTGATATAATTAATTATATGGCAGCCAAATATTGGGAAATCAAACCGTATGGTGATTTTTACGTGGGCTTATATCCCGGATGGGCAAGCAATTTGTCCTGGTTATGCTATGTAAACAAAAAAATTAAAATCCTCAACATTCCGCTCCCTTCTGACTTTGTATCCCAAAACCCGAGGTATGTAATTAGCCGACACGACATGCACCCTTCAAAAGAATTAAACTCATATTATGTAAATAAAATTTCCAAATCAATCTTTCACAGCAAATGAACAGTAACTTTTTATCATTTGCAATTAATATATATGCAAACCACATACAGTATCACTCCTGACGCACTTAATTCTCTTTGTATCATGCCTGACATTTGCACGTAGCGTTATTGTCGAAGCTGTTTTTTGTACCTTTTTATCCTTTAAACAATTTAATATGAATACAACTATATTAAAATATAAATCGCTGATTATCTCCATGGGGTTTCTGATCCTGCACCTGGTTTTTTTCTGGCAATGGGCTGTATTTGCTTCACTCTTCACCGGAATTCTTGGAATTGTTTTAGCACCGTATTTCAAGAGAATAAAGGATTTGGAACAGAACAATGTCAAATGGTTTGAGTTTTTATTATTGGGATTGTTTTTGTTACTGCTGACATATTTATCGCTGACAATTTTCTGGTATTGCTCTTGGGTGATAATCCTTGTTGCAGCTACCGCTTATATGCTGTATGCAGGTTTCCTGTTTAAAAAAACTATTGTTAAAATATTATTTCTTAGTATCTCAGCGGTTTTTTTCGCATTCTTTATCTTTGAATTATATTTATGGATTACCAAACCGGAAGAAAAATATAATATCATAACTACCGGAACCTGGGATATCTCCGAAAAGGGTTTATACAATCCCAACCATCCCTACCTTGGATTCGGATTAAATAAAGACGGGTCTTTCACCTCAAAAAAGACTCTTAATAATGAAGTTTTGTTTGATGTTTCTTACACGATTAAGAATAATCTGAGATTTACCCCCAACTCAAACGAAAAAAGTCAAAACTGTGCTTTATTCTTCGGTTGTTCATTTACTTTCGGCGAAGGGCTGGGCGACTCCGTCACTTTACCCTTTTATTTCAATAAATACGCCCATGAGGATTATAAAATTTTAAATTATGGTCTGCCCAGTTATGGACCCAATCACATGCTTGCTTTAATTGAGAACCGTGTCAGTAAAGACATACAAGGACACAATGACAAAAAAATAGCGATATACAGCTTTATCCCTGAACATATCCACAGGGCTGCAGGGTTTTATTGGTGGGTATGCGGCCCACGTTATGAGATGATCAAGGGCCAATTACAAAAAACTGGATTTTTCAGAAGTTCTGTTATAGAAAGAAAAGTACTTTCCCTCTCTTATATATATAACAAATTTGTTTATAAACAAAAGGCAGCTCATTATGATTTTATACGAACCGTGGAAATCATTAAAAAGTCTAACGAACTTCTAAAGAAAAACGGAGTAATTCTCTATGTTTTTATATGGAATTATTGTGGATTTGATGATATGTTCAAAAATAAAAACGACTATCTTTATTTTCTGGACGAGATGAAAAAAAATCACATTAAAACATTTTTCCTCCTTGATGCAATTCCTGATCATGATAGTGATTTTGCAAAATATTCCATACCGGTTGATGGGCATCCTAACGGCCTGGTTAATGAAAAAATTGCACAGTACCTGTACATGCAAATACACGATAGTACAGTCATCAGCAATGAATAAACCTTTATGAATTTATTAACTCATATGCGTTCATATATACGAGTACTGCTTAAATATCTTACGCCTGCTTATTTATTTCTTTTGATATTTTATAACTGTTGATTACTTTTGCTAACGCAAATGCACTGCAGCCATTTTTTAATTTAATAATAATGAAAAAAAAATGAAAAAAGATACGTCAAAATCAACGATGCTGGTTATTTCGATGGGGTTTCTGGTTTTATACCTGATATTTGCCTGGAAATGGGCGATCTATGTATCACTCGCCGTAGGACTTATTGGCATTATTTCAACTTTTTTAAGCAGCAAAATCGAGTGGGCGTGGATGAAATTATCAAAAATCCTGGGATACATAATCCCCAATATTTTATTAAGCCTGGTGTTTTACCTGCTTTTGTTTCCCTTATCCTTTTTTTCAAAACTGTCCCGAAAAGACCCGCTGATGCTGTCTGATAAATACCAAACTTATTTTGTTGATATCAATAAAGAACCTGATAAAAAAAGTTTTGAAAATATTTTTTAAAGCTTTCGCGATCGTTCATCTCATACACTGTTTTTGTCGCTGCACAAAAAATGTGTACGGGTATTAAGAAATTGTTTTGATTTTATCTTTTCATATCTTTATGCGTCTTTTTTGCTGCAACTTCGTTAGATTTTTCGACATAGGATAAACTATGTCTGCAAAATCTGCCTCGTTTCGCTAAAAAATCCATCAT
>Ga0209717_1003412_pt1 | contig 13897 bp, 8 predicted proteins | sample AD_UKC048_MetaG_FD_184418 | JGI IMG/M metagenome (GOLD analysis project Ga0209717, IMG submission 184418) | Active sludge microbial communities of municipal wastewater-treating anaerobic digesters from USA - AD_UKC048_MetaG (SPAdes) (version 2) | ecosystem: Engineered > Bioreactor > Anaerobic >... | reverse complement strand
CCGATCATCATGGCTATGTGGCCAGAATGAAACAAGCTGTGGCTTTGCTTGGCTATCCGGGTCAGTTAGAAGTTTTGTTAATGCAAATGGTGCGTTTAATTAAAGACGGCCAAGAATTTAAAATGTCCAAACGCGCCGGTGTCTATGTCACCTTAGAAGAATTAATTGATATGGTGGGTTTGGATGTGACACGTTTCTTTTTCTTAATGCATTCTAATAACAAAACCATGGATTTTGATTTGAATTTAGCAAGTGAAAAATCTAATAAAAATCCAGTTTTTTATGTGCAATATGCGCACGCCAGAATTTATTCTATTTTAAATAAAGCCTCTGATCTGGAAGTGTCTAATGTTAAAATTAAAGATAATTTACACTTGGCTGAAAAAGAACTGATTACAGAATTAATTAAGTGGCCGGAAATTATTGAAGAAGTGACAGAAAATTATGAAGTACATAAAATTTGTTTTTATGCCATTGCTTTGGCTGATAAATTTCATGATTTTTATGAAAATTGCCGAGTAATTGATGAAAATAATTTGGTTAATGAATTTAGACTAAATTTGATTCAGGCCACCCAGCAGACACTAAAAAATGTTTTAAAGACTTTAGGTGTGAGCGCGCCAGAGAAAATGTAAAAAATAAAAAAGATTTTCTATAACTCGCCCAATAAAATATAAGGCGAGCTAAAAAAATCTTTTAAAACTAACAATTTAAGCAGTTTGTTCTTCGGCAGGAGTTTCAGGAGTTGGAGTAATTGGAGTTTCGGAAGTTGGAGTAACTGGAGTTTCGGAAGTTGGAGTAACTGGAGTTTCGGAAGTTGGAGTTTGTGGGTTGGTTGTTGTGTCTTCCATAGTTAACTAACTTGTAATTACCTTCTAATCAATAGATAAAATATATTTTATAATTTATCTCCGTAAGGATCAAAAGGCAATTAATTAATTGAACACAGGTTCGACCTAATTTTTCCTGTAAATTTATTATACATGCATATTTAAAAAAAGTCAAAAAAATTTTATCATGAATTAAAAAAATTTATCATTACAACATGGAACAATTTTTATCTAAAAAAAATCTAGATAGAAAAATTCATTTTATTGGCATTGCTGGCACAGCCATGGCATCTTTGGCCAGAGCTTTTAGCGTGGCTGGTTTTAAAGTAACTGGTTCTGATTCAAACAGAATTTTTCCACCTATGAGTGATTATTTAAAGAAAAATAAAGTTAGCTACCAAATTGGTTTTAACGCCAAGAATGTTTGTAAGGCTGGGGAAGTGGTGGTCGGTAATGCGCACTATTCTGCGGTCAATCCAGAAATAGTTTTTGCCCGTGAAAATAAAATTGAGCTGGAACACTTTCCGCGCTTGGTAGAAAAATATTTGATTAAGAAAAATTCTGTGGTGGTGACCGGAACTTATGGCAAAACCACTATTACGGCCATGCTGGCTTGGCTGTTTTTTAAAGCCAACAAAAATCCAAATTATATGTTGGGCGGTATTCCTTTAAACTTTAATCACGGCGCCCGATTAACCCCCTCCAACCCCCCCCTTAGTAAGGGGGAGAGCACTGACTGGTCAGTGGTTGAAGGTGATGAATATCCAGCTGCTAGCCCTTGGGATCCAGCGCCTAAGTTTGATTTTTATCATCCACAATTTTTAGTTTTAACTTCAGCCGAATGGGATCATATGGATGTTTATAAAACAAAAAAAAGCTATGCGGATGTTTTTAAAAAATTAGTCGCGCGGGTGCCCAAAAATGGTTTAATTGTGGCCAAGTTAGATGGTGAAAATTTAAACAATGTTTTAAAAAACGCCAAATGTAAAATTATTTATTATACAAATCAAAAATTGGAAAGCAGAAAACAGTCTGACCTCCTCCGCCCCGCAGGGCGACTCCCCCTTATGAAGGGGGAGATGTTCGGAGCTCCCCTCCTTTATAAGGAGGTGGTGGGGGGAGGTAAAAATAAAGCCATATATTCCATTAATATCATAAAAATTAATGGTAAAAACACAACTTTTACGCTTAGTAAAAATGCAGAACAAATTGGTATTTTTACCACCCAGCTTTTGGGCGATTTTAATTTGGAAAACTGGTGTGCGGCTTTGGCCTTGTGTTTAGAATTAAAAATTGATCTTAAAATTTTACAAAAAGCTGTTGGACAGTTTAAAGGTGTTAAAAGAAGATTAGAAATTCGTGCGCAAAAAAATAATATAATAATTATTGATGATTTTGCACATAATCCATCTAAAGCGCGTCAATCTGTTTTGGCTTTAAAAAAACATTTTCCCGATAAAAAAATTTATATTATTTTTGAGCCCAATCGCGGTGGTCGATCCATTAATTGTATGGAGGCCTACAATAATATTTTTACTGGTGTTGATAAAATTTTTATTCCCAAACTTTCAAATTACAAAGTTAAACAAGGCGTCGTGGATGTGTCTGGTTTAGAACTTGCTCGACATTTAAGAAAAACTCACAAAAATGTGGCTTATGAAGAAAAGAATGAAAAAATATTTGCTTGGTTAAAAGCTCATGCCAAACCCGGTACAGTCATTGCTTTTTTAGGTTCCAGGGACTTTGGCGGTATGTTGGAAAAAATATCTAAAAGTGTTTAATATAATTAAAATATTAAAAAAGCCTCGCAATTTAAACGCGGGGCTTTTTATTTCCATAAAAATAAGGTAAAATATAAGCAAATTAAGTTTTATGTCTTATCAAAATCAAACCAAACGCACTGATTATTCTTTAGTTATATCAATTTTAATATTGACCATTTTTGGTTTAGTTGTGCTTTCGTCTGCTTCCACAGTCATTGGTTTAACTGATTTTAATGACAGTTATTATTTCTTAAAACATCAACTTTTAAAAGGCGTTTTGCCGGGTCTAATTTTATTTTTTGTTTTTTTAAAGACGCCTTATCGTTTGTGGCAGAAATATTATCGTTGGGCTTTGATTTTGGCAGTCTTGCTTTTGGGTTTGGTTTTTATACCCGGCTTGGGTGCTACCTTCAATAGCAATGCATATTCATGGTTGAATTTTGGTTTTTTTTCTTTTCAGCCCTCCGAGATAGCTAAATTATTATTAATTATTTATTTAGCTGGTTGGCTTAATAATTTAAAAATTGGTGGATTAAAAAATTTAAAAACTGGATTTTTACCTTTTGTAGCAGTTTTGGGCTTGGTCGGCGTTTTGATTGCTTTGCAACCGGATTTGGGCACCATGGTGATTGTGGTTTTAATTTCCTTGGGTATTTATTTTTCGGCCGGCGCTTCATATTATAATTTGGGTTTATTATTTGTTGTGGGAGCCGGTTTAATTTTTGCTTTAATTAAAGCCGCACCTTATCGTTTCAGGCGCTTTTTGGTTTTTTTAGATCCAAGCCTAGATCCTTTGGGTGCTGGTTATCATATTCAACAGGCGCTACTAGCCATTGGCACAGGTGGATTTTTGGGTTTAGGCCTTGGACATTCACGCCAAAAATTTCAATATCTCCCGCAAGTTTATGGCGATTCAATTTTTGCTGTGATGGCCGAGGAGTTGGGTTTTGTCTTAACTGCGTTGTTTGTTATTTTTTTGATTGTTTTTATTTTACGTACTTTGCAGTTGGCCAGTCACAATCAAGACAATTTTGTAAAATTTTTTGCTGTGGGAGTCGCCATTTGGATCGGTGGTCAAGCCTTGATTAATATTGGAGCTATGTTGGGGATTTTGCCTTTAACTGGCGTGCCTTTACCGTTTGTCAGTTATGGTGGTACTTCGGTCATTATTATCTTGACGGCTTGCGGTATGCTTGCTAATATGGCTAAGAATTAATTAATACTTTCTATATATATAATATGTCTAAAAAAATAAAAAGAATTTTGATTATTGTTGGGATTATAATTGTGGCGGTTGTTATGTTTTTAATTTTTAAACCAGCCAAGCAGCCAGTTTATACAACCAGTCAAACTATGCGTCAGGATTTAAAACAAACAGTGGAGGCCACCGGTACCGTAAAGTCAGCCGAAGATATTGCTTTGAATTTTAGAACCACCGGTCGTATCGCCAAGCTTAATGTTAAAGAGGGCGACACTGTAAAAACTGGACAAATTTTAGCCAGTTTAGAAAACGCCGCTTTATTAAGCCAGGTTTTGAATGCTAAAAGTCAATTAGAGGCAGCACAAGCTGATTTGGAAAAAGTTTTAGCTGGCGCCTCAGCTTCAGATATTACTGTTTCGCAAAAGATGTTAGAACAAAAGCAGCAGGATTTATTGAGTAGTAAAAATAATTTTGATAATTTGCAGATTTTACGCGACACAGAAATAAACAACTTAAAAAGTTCAACTTTGGTGTCTTTAAATAACGAGTTGGCTGTTGCACAGAGCGCTTTGGATGTGATTGACAGTATTTTAAAAAATAGCGATGCTGTTGGCACGTTGGGGGTTTTAAATGGAGCGGTTTTAGAAGACATGAAAAATAATCAAATTTTGGCGCAAGGCATGACTGACAGTCAGTTATTAGTGGTGGGTGGACTGAGTCTTGACAGTTCTGCTGAGACTTTTAATAGTGGTTTATCTGGTGTCTCAACTGCTTTGGATAAAGTCGCTCTAGCTTTGGATAGTACTTTGTCCACTTTACAAAACACAGTTACCTCAGCCAACCTTTCTTTAACTGAGTTGGAAACTCTAAAAACTAGTGTTAAAACAGAACAGACTAAGGTTAATTCTTCAAGAGTTAGTATAAGTAGTGTCAAAACCAATTTATCAAATAAAATTAGTTATTATGCCGATCAGCTCACCCAAGCAGAGAATCAAATTAAAGCCGCTGAAACGGCGCTGGCTGTGGCTCAGGCTCAACTGGATTTAAAGAAAAATCCACCGCGTACATTTGAAATTAAGGCAGTGGAAAGTCGGGTGCGGCAGGCCGAGGCCGGAGTGTTGTTGGCGCAGGCTCAGCTAAATGATTCTTTAATTATAGCGCCCATTGATGGTATTTTAACCAAAGTCAATAATAAAATTGGTGAGCAGGTTGGTTTAAGCGGCTCTGTTATGCAGATGATTGGCAAATCCCCCTTTGAGATAGAAGTTAATATTCCAGAGGCTGATATTTCAAAAGTAATTTTGGGTCAAACAACTGATATTACTTTAGATGCTTTTGGTGATAATACTTTTTTTGCTGGCACAGTTAGTTTTATTGATCCAGCTGAGACCAAAATTCAAGACGTGGTTTACTATAAAGTAAAAATTATTTTTAACAGTCAATGTCCTACCAAGGCTGGCAGTGATGGTGTCGTGGCAACGTCCACAACAGAATGTGTGGAAACCATTAAATCAGGCATGACTGCTAATGCTACTATTGTTACTAATTTTAAAGGCAACGTGTTGGCGGTTCCCACACGAGCTATAAAAAGTAAAAACGGTGATAAAGTGGTAGAAGTTTTGGAAAACAAAAAGGTGGTTGAAAAAAATATTACCACTGGTTTACGCGGCGATGATGGCACAGAAATTATTAGCGGACTGGTTGAGGGGGAAGAGGTAATTACTTTTCAGTAAGGGTGCAATAATATTTATTTTTTAAACCAATGATCAAGTTAGAAAAATTAAGTAAAGCCTATGAGACTGATGGTGTGGAGACGCCGGTTTTATTTGGTATTGATTTAAAAATTGATTCGGGTGAGTTCGTGGCCATTATGGGTCCGTCTGGTTCTGGTAAATCAACTTTGATGCAAATTTTAGGTTTTCTTGATCGGCCATCAACTGGTAAATATTTTTTTGATGGCAAAGACACTGCCTCTTTTAGTGATGATGAGTTAGCTGCTTTACGCAATGCTAGGTTGGGTTTTATTTTTCAATCATTTAATTTATTACCCAGAACTACGGTTTTAGAAAACGTTAAACTACCCTTGCAGTATAGTCCGACGACCAAAGAAAAAGATAAAGATAGTTTGGCCATTGAGGCTTTAAAAAGTGTTGGATTGGAACACCGGATTAATTTTCTATCTAATCAATTGTCAGGTGGGGAGAAACAACGCGTGGCCATTGCTCGGGCTTTAGTTTTAAAACCCAAAGTAATTTTTGCTGATGAGCCGACCGGTAACCTTGATTCAAAATCGGGTAGTCAGGTTATGGAGATTTTAGACCAACTAAATGAGCAGGGTCATACCATAATTTTAGTCACTCATGAGAGTAACACTGCCCGTTTTGCCAAAAGAATTATTTCCATTAGTGATGGTCGAATCGTTAAAGATGAGAGGGTGGCTGACAGAAAACAATACACTGGTGAATTAAAATAAGTTTATGAATTATTTAGTCACCGTCACTACAGCTTTGCGAGTTTTAAAGTCCAACAAAAGTCGGACTTTTTTAACAATGTTAGGAATTGTGATTGGTATTGCCTCCGTCATTGTAATTATTTCAGTCGGCGCTGGAGCTCAAAGTTTGATTTTTAATCAAATTTCTTCGGTTGGTTCAAATTTAATTGGTATCATGCCTGGCTATAGTGACGAAAATGGACCGCCAGCCTCTGTTCTAGGTGTGGCCGTGACAACTCTAAAAAGCGACGACGGCTTGGCATTAAAAAAAATTACTGGTGTGGTGGCAGTGACTAGCTATGTGCGTGGTATTACCACTGTACAATGGCAAAATCAAAAAATAGATGCCACTTTTGTGGGTACTACTACTGAATACCCACAAGTTGAAGCAGCCGATACACTTTGGGGAGATTTTTTTAACAGTACCGATGATAAAGGTATTAGTCGTGTAGCAGTTTTGGGTTTTCAGGTTTGGCAAGATCTTTTTGGTGATCAAAATCCTGTTGGTGAAAGCATTAAAATAAAAGGTGAAAATTTTCGCGTAGTGGGTGTGGTTAACAAAAAGGGTGTGCAGGGTTTTGAAAATAAAGACACGTTAATTTTTATACCTTTAGAAACGACACAAAAAATATTATTAGGCATCAGTCATGTCAGTTTAATTCGGGTTAAGGTTGTAGATGATCAAAAAGTACCAGAAGTTTTGGAACAGTGTAAACAAATTTTACGCGAACGGCACGATATTACTGGTTCTAAACCAGATGATTTTAGTGCGCGCGCCGCCACGCAAGCTCTAGATGTTTTAAGTCAGATTACCAATGCTTTGCGATTTTTTCTAGCCGGCATTGCCGCTATTTCACTTTTGGTGGGGGGAGTGGGGATTATGAATATTATGTTAATTGCGGTTAATGAGCGGACCAAAGAAATTGGTTTGCGAAAATCCATTGGTGCAACCAAAAATAACATTCAGAAACAATTTTTGATTGAAGCAGTTATTTTAACAGTGATTGGTGGTTTATTGGGTGTTGTGGTCGGGCTGGCTTTTTCTGGTTTGGTAGCCATTGTTGCTAACTATCTTGGTTATGAGTGGCAATGGGTGGTGACTATACCTTCAATTTTATTAGCTGTGGGGTTTTCTGGAGCGGTGGGAATTGTGTTTGGTTGGTATCCGGCGCGTCAGGCCGCCAACCTTGAACCGATTGCCGCCCTAAGACACGAATAAATATTATTTAAGAATTTAGCAATTTAAAATAGGTCTATGTCTTTTTTAGCTCCCCTTGTCACTGCCTATAATTCTTTAAAAGCGCATAAAGTGCGCTCTGTTTTGACCATCCTGGGTTTATTGGTTGGTGTGGTTTCAATTATTGTGGTGTTGAATATGGGTCAGGGAATTAAATATTACATTCTTAATCAGTCAGCGGTTTTTGGGAGTGATTTTGTACAGGTAGAAATTAAAGTTCCTGCCACCAAACAATCTTCCAGTGAAAACGCCATAGGTATGGCACAAGGCATTACTATTACCACCTTAAAATTCAGTGATGCAGAAAAAATTGGTAAGCTCAATAATGTGCGTGGTTTTTATGCCTATCAAATGGGTCAAGCGGTTGTTAGTTATGACACGCAAAATAAAACCACTATGCTGTGGGGAATCTCCGCGCAGTTTTTTGATCTCTATCAAGCCAAAGTTCAAAGGGGTCGTTCTTTTACAGCCGAGGAAGAGCGCTCAATGGCCGCAGTGGCAGTCATTGGTCCAGCTTTAGAAAAAAAATTATTTAACGGTTCTGACGGTATTGGTCAACGTATCAAAGTTGGTGATAAAAAATTTACCGTTATTGGTGTGATGGAAGAACAAGGGAATTATATGGGATTTTTGGATATGGATAATATGGTTTATTTACCTTTATTGACTTTACAAAAACAAATTTTGGGTATTGATTATGTCACATCAATCATGGCTTATTTAAAAGATGCTAATCAAGGACGATCAACTGCAGAAGAAATTATTTTTTTGTTGCGTCAACTTCACAACATTACTGATCCAAAAAAAGATGATTTTGCTGTTACCACCATGGAAGATGCTCTGGCTATGATTAATACTTTAAGCGGTGGTATCACTTTATTATTAGTGGCCATCGCGGGCATATCGCTTTTGGTGGGGGGAGTGGGGATTATGAATATTATGTTTGTTTCGGTTTCCGAACGGACTTATGAAATTGGGTTACGTAAAAGTGTCGGCGCGACTAAGAAAAATATTTTATGGCAATTTTTATGGGAAGCTGTTTTGTTAACTTTTTCTGGAGGTATAATTGGTGTGTTGCTGGGAACCTTATTTAGTTTTGGTATTTCTCTAGCAGCTAAAAGTTTTGGATTTGATTGGGGTTTTAATTTATCTTGGAGCGGTATTGTTTTGAGCGTTTGTTTTTCTGTGACCGTTGGACTAATTTTTGGTTTACGTCCGGCTAAGAAAGCCGCTGACTTAAATCCGGTTGAAGCTTTGCGTAAAGAATAAAATTTTATTTTTTATTTTTGTGTGCTATAATAAAAAAGTTAATAAAGATATTTAAAAAATATATGTTGGAAACAAAAAATGAGTACAAATATAAAATTACCAAAACTGGTTGGGTTGTCATCATTGCTGTAGCCATTATTATTTTATCGTTTATTATTTGGTTAACGTATTACAACAATGGTGGTTTGGCAAAAAATAAATCAGTTTGGCAGGCGATTTTTTTAAGCAATAATCAAACCTACTTTGGTCAAATTGTTTCAGAAAATAGTGATAGCCTTATACTGCATAATATCTACTATTTGCAAGAAGCCATGAATTTGCATCAAGGCGCGGACAACAGTCAAAAAGATTTTACAGTTATAAAATTGGGTGGTGAAATTCATGGGCCTCTAGATGAAATGAGAGTTAATCGTCAACACGTTCTCTTTGTTGAGGATCTAAAAGAGGATTCCAAGATAGTTAAGGCCATTGATAAATTTGAAGATTCTAAAAAATAACTGAGTCTTTAAAGACAACCCCACGTAACACTTGGGGTTGTCTTTTTGTTTCTTTCATTGTCTTATATTGAAAGTTTGTTTTTCTGTTTTAAAGTCAAGAAAAGCATTCAGATAATTGACAAAATAATATAAAATAATTAAAAATAAATATAAATAAATATAATAATAAATATAAAAAAATATAAATTAAATAAAAATAAAATAATTTAAAACTATTTATTTTAGGTATTTATTTATAATTTTAATTGTATTTTTTATGGTTTTTTAAATTTGAAAAGTTTATAGAACTAATTTAGGTTGGTTGTTAAAAAAAACGTTTGTTGTTTTTTGCGTCTCAGGCAAAACAAAAATTTTTTTATAAAAAAAAGAATCACTGAGTAATCATTTTTTTGTGGATAAGTAGTCTGCAAAGATTCCATAAAGATAAAAAAAAGTACTATCGGATTGTGTACAACTTTTTACTTTTAGAGTAGAAGTTTTTTTGTATACAGCCAAGTGATTAGAGTTGCAAAAAGAGTATTATAAAAATATAGCTGTATAAAAGCATAAAAAAGGACACATAAGCAAAAGTGTTAAAAATAAAAAAGTGGTAATATCGGATTGTTTAGTGTGTCTTTTTTTATCTTTATGCCGCTTGTTTTAGGCTCAAAAATTTGCTATAATTAAAGTAGATAAATTGCTAACCTTTAATAAAATTTTAACTACTATCGGATGTTCGACAGGTTGTGGATTAAAAGAGCTGTGTTTTAACATCCATAAACCTTATCCGATATTGGTTTTACCACATAAACTCAACTGCCATCACATAAATAAAAACCAAAATTAAGTATATTTTTTTATATATTTTTTATCAAATAAATTTGAAATAAATTTATTTTTTTATTTGCCTTTTTTGGTAAAAGCGAAGCCCATATATGTATATAATATATAAAATAATATATATAAAATAAAAAGTTTAAATTATAAACCCCTATAATCCCCATGCCACGTTCAGCTAATATAAAACCCACCCAAGCAAGTTCAAAAATCAGCGCTAAAAAAAGCGTGGGTGGTTTATTTATTACGCTTGCTGAGGCTACTAAACACTGTACATATTCACAAGAATATCTTTCTTTATTGGCACGTGGTGGTGAACTAAAAGCACAAAAAATTGGTCGTAATTGGTATACCCAAATTAGTTGGCTAAAGGATTACATTGAAAATCACCCATCTGATTTAAAGGGTAATTTTAAAGGCCAACTTTTGATGGATATACAAATTGGACAGGTGGTGGCAGGAGCCAAAAAAGAAGGCGAGATGCTTTTAAAAAACAAAAGACTCATCAAGAAGCCATCTCAAAAAGTTTTGTTAAATTCTGTACCAGCTGCTTTGGAAATTATTAATAAATTTTTAAAGAAAAATTTACCCACCTTTTTTCGTTGGCAAAAATTATCTAGTTTGCAGTTAATGGAAAAAAGTTTAGTTGGGGCAACTTTAGGGCTGCTTTTGGTGGGTAATTTTTTTGTGCATGCTTTTACTACTCAGGCCGTTAATGCAACTGAAAAAATAAATTATTTTTATCAAACCAATCTAAAGCAAACTCCCGGCTATGCTTTAGATTTTTTTGTTCAAGAATTTAGATTGGCGGATCAAGGTGTAAAAATAGCCAAGAAAATTTTTGTTGATGAATGGTTTGCGCCGACAACCAGAGAAATTGTTTTGAGCGGACAAGATTTATACCAAGCTTATCAGACACCTGGCGTATCAGTGAAACAACCAGAAAGAATAATTAATAAAAAACAGGTGGCTGGACTTAATGATCAAAAGCCATCCAAAATAATTTTAAAACAGTTGGCGTCTTTGAAAAATTTATCTTTTAATTTATCACGGAGCCTAGCCGGTGAAGAACAAAAATTGGAAATTAAAAATTTAAGTCAAAAAATTTATCATGATTTGGCATTGTTTTCGACACATGGTTTTAGTAATTTGAAAAAGACATTTTTAAAAACTGATAATTTTTTAGTTGTTAATTTGAACAGTCAAAATTTAATAGATAAAATTGATGTTTATAAAAAATTAACCAATGCCTATACAAATCATTCCTGGGGTTGGTCGCTCATTGCAGAAGTTGAAAATCATCAAGCTTCTCTTGGACAATTGGTCAACCAAGTTTTAGCTTTAGAAAACAAAACTGATAAGGTGGCGCTGAAAACTTTAGCCTGGCTGTTGAATACTGGTCAACAAACTCCTCAACATGTCTCACAAGCGGCTTTGGTTTATGTGGATGGTATGGATGGTTTGTATTGTGGACTTTTAAATTTTTCTGGCAGTCTGTATAACATCACCATCAAACCAACGGCTGAGCTGGGGGTCTGGTTATCAGAGCAGCCAATTAAATTGGCCATTAACCTGGGATTGCATATTGGTGAAGAAAAAAATACTTGGTTGAAAAATTATTTGGCCTTGCAAGATTCTTATCTGCAACTAATTCGTCGTAACAAAAAAATGCCTTTAATTTTTAATGGCGATTATGTGGTTTATGAAGGTGATAAAATTTATCAAACTGAAGCGCGCGGCAGTAATGTTGTTTTAAGAGGTGAACGCGGCGAAACTGGCCCGGCCGGAGCAACTGGTCCGCAGGGCGCGACTGGTCCAGCTGGTCCAGCTGGTGCAAGTGGTGATAATTTTATTACCAATGTTTACAATGTTGGTACACCAGGTACGAGTGCTGGTAATGGTGCTGGCACTGTTTTTGATGCTAAATATTTAGGCGCGAGTGAATTTTCTGTTTCTGGTCATGCGGCTTTAAATAATTTATCAGTGGCTGGTCTGGCTGCGTTTGCTAATAATATGTCCTTGGCTGGCAATTTATCAGTTGGTGGTAACGCCACCACCACTGGCAATCAATATGTGGGTGGTTATTTGGTTGTGAGTGGTGGTGTTAATCTGGATGGTTTAACTATAATTTCTGATGCCAGAATCACCAATCTTAACGCCACCAGTTCTTTGATTGATAATCTTACTGTTAATGCCGCCTCTACTCTAAACGGTTTAACCATGATAGCTGATGGACGCATTACGAACTTGAACGCAACTTCATCTATTATCGATAACCTAGTAGTTACTTCTTCCCTGTCTGGTTCGGGGTTTACGAGCGCTGTCAACAGTGTCTTAAACGCGACCACCACTTTAGACTTGATTAGCTTACAAGTGACGGCCGCCACGACCACGAACTTATTTACTTCATCTTTAGGACTTGGCTCTGACTACATTACCGACTTGACTGGCGCGGGGTTGAGTGTGGTCGGTGGGGCTCTGACTGTTAACACCGGAGCCACTGGTTTCTGGGCGACCACCAGCGAACAATACTTCTGGAACAATACTTCCACCTGGAGTGGGTTTGAAAGCGAATGGAATAAATATACTAATGCTTCTTCAACTTTAATCACTTTGAATGATATTGATACTTCCTTAAAGATCAGTGACATTGTGACTGATGAAACTGGGTCAGGTTCTTTGGTCTTTGCTCTTAGCCCAACTATTAGTGGCGCCACCCTAAACAATCTCACCACCATAGCTGATGCCAGAGTGGCTGTCTTAAATGCTACTAGTTCTTTGATTGATAACCTCACTGTTAATACTGCTTCAATTCTAAATGGTTTAACCACCATAACTGATGGACGCATCGCAGTTTTAAATGCTACGTCTTCAACCATTGATACCCTGACAGTCAACACTGCTATCAATCTTCCAGCCGGTTCAATCAGCGCTGGGGATTTAGCATTGACTCAAGGTTATATTCTGACTGGTAATGCTTCAAATTATGCGGAAGCAACGTCGTCTATCTTTGTTGCCGAGAATGGTTATGTGGGGATAGGGACGATGACGCCAACCTCAAAATTACATATCAATGGCACCCCCGGTTCTTTTTCAGAAGGGTTGGCATTTGGTGATGGTGATAGTGGAATATATGAAGCCTCAGATGATAGAATAATTATTAAAACACCCTCGAATATTTATGATTTTAATAATACAACTGATGGTTTAAGGGTTGGCACATCAAGTGGCCAACCTAATATTCGCTATGAAATTGCGTCTTTGACTAATCCAAATATTATTCCTTATTATGGCGACGATGATACTGGCTTGGGCGGAGCTAATAATAATATTTTATCTTTAATTGCAGGTGGAACAAATATCGCAAATATTACTACAAGTGGCTTGGGTATCGCCACCACCACCCCGGGTGGCTACTATGGCGAGAAACTCACAGTAGTGGGTGGTGCGTATATCACTGGTGGCGCGACGACAACGGCTCTCCGTGTGGCTTCACTTAATGTAGCTGGTGATGATGTCACGGATATCACTGGAGACGGTCTTAGTATCATCAACGGAGCACTAACCGTCAACACCTCGGGTACTGGTTTCTGGGCAACATCCAGTGAAGAGTACTTCTGGAACAATACTTCCACCTGGAGTGGGTTTGAAAGCGAATGGAATAAATATACTAATGCTTCTTCAACTTTAATCACTTTGAATGATATTGATACCTCCTTGAAGATCAGTGACATTGTGACTGATGAAACTGGGTCAGGTTCTTTGGTCTTTGCTCTTAGCCCAACTATTAGTG
>Ga0209717_1003410_pt1 | contig 13906 bp, 8 predicted proteins | sample AD_UKC048_MetaG_FD_184418 | JGI IMG/M metagenome (GOLD analysis project Ga0209717, IMG submission 184418) | Active sludge microbial communities of municipal wastewater-treating anaerobic digesters from USA - AD_UKC048_MetaG (SPAdes) (version 2) | ecosystem: Engineered > Bioreactor > Anaerobic >... | reverse complement strand
CCAGCGTGATGCGCCCGGCCTCGACCTTCGACAGGTCGAGGATGTCGCTGATGATGCCCGCCAGGCTCTGCGTGCTGTCGACGATCTGCGCCAGGTACTGCTGGCGGCGCTGCTCGGTCTGCCCCGGTTGCATTGCCAGCCGCGCCAGGCCGAGCAGGCCGTTCAGCGGCGTGCGGATCTCGTGGCTGGTGTTGGCCAGGAAGGCGCTTTTCGCGCGGCTGGCGGCCTCCGCCGCGTCGCGCGCATCGGCCAGCGCCTGCTGCGTCTGGCGCCGCTCGCTGATGTCCTCGGCCGACCAGATGGTGCCACCGCCGATCGGGTTGGAGGGGTCGACCGACTGTGCCTGCAGCCGGCACCAGAACAGGCTGCCGTCGCGCCGCTTGAGCTGCGTCTCGCACTCGTAGCCGTGCTTCTGGCGAAGCTTGGTGATGGCCTGCCGGCGCATGCCCTGGAAGCCCGACGGGTCGGGCCACAGCACGCTGAGCGTGGCGCTGCGCAGATCTTCCTCGCTCCAGCCGAACATCTCGCGGTGCCGCGCGTTGATGCGCACGATGCGCTGCTCGCGCACGAAGGCGATGGCCAGCGTCACCGTGTTGAGGATGGCCTCGACCTCCAGCCGCGTCTGCTCGCTGGTGCTGACGTCGCGTGCGGCGAGCACGAGGAAACGCTGGCCGTCGAAGTCGAAGCGCGCCCCCGAGATCAGCATCGGGATGCGCTTGCCGTCGCGGCGGCGGAAGGTCACCGGCATTCCCTGCACGCTGCCCTGGCGGCGGATGGTCTCGGCGAAGGCATCGCGGTCGTCCTGCTGCTGCCAGATGCCGAGCTCCAGCGCGGTGCGGCCGATCACCTCGTCGCGGCGGTAGCCGGCCACCTGCAGGAAGCAGTCGTTGACCAGCGCATAGCGGCCGCTGTCGAACTCGGTCAGCGTCAGGCAGTCGGGGCTGGTGGCGAACAGGTGCGACAGGAGCGCCTCGGAGCGGCGCAGCGCGGCTTCGGCCGCCTTGCGCGCGGTGATGTCGACGTAGATGGTCAGCAGTGCCGGGCCGGCCGCGCTGTCCACGCACACCGCGGTGGCCTGCACCGCGAAGGGCCGGCCATCGAGCGCAAGCAGCTGGTAGTCGATCACCGGCAGCGCCTGGCCGACGGTGAGCTGCTCGGACAGCGCAATGCGCTCGCGCACCGTCTGCCGCTGCTCGACGGCGGTGAAATGATCGAGAAGGTTGCCGCCCTTCATCGCCTGCGCATCGCGGTAGCCGAACAGCCGGGCGGCGGCCTCGTTGGCGTCGAGCACCGTGCCGCGGCGGTGCAGCACCAGCGGCGAGGGCGAACGCGCGAACAGCGTGCGGTAGCGCATCTCGCTGGCCGCCACCGCCTGCTGCGCGCGCACCTGCGCCGTCACCTCGCGGCCCACGCCCCAGTAGCCCTGGAACACGCCGTTCGCGTCGAACTTCGGCTCGCCGCTGAGCGCGAGGTGGCGCAGCCGCCCCTGCGCGTCGTGACTCGAGGTGACGAGGTTGCTGAACGGCCGGTGCGCCTCGAGGTCGGCGCGATGCGCGTCGAGCTGCTCGTCGTCCAGGCCCAGGCCGGTGTGCTCCCAGGGCGTGCGGCCGATCGCACGCTGCGGCGACAGCGTGGCGCCGCCAGCGCGGCTCTCGGTGACGCGGGTGAAGCGGAACTCCTCGTCCTGCTCCCAGTACCAGTCGACCGCGATGCCCAGCAGTTCGCGGAAACGCCGCTCGCGCTGCGCGCTGTCGGCCAGGTAGTGGTCGATGACGCGCGAGACCAGCGCGCCGCCAGCGACACCGCAGCCGATCAACAGCCAGTGGATGGCGCACAGCACCTGCACCGACACCGCGCCCGGCAGTGTCGGCAGGCGGCCGCTGAGGTGGCCCCAGGCCAGGGCGCCGATCGAAACGGCGCTCAGGCCGGCGAGGGTGACGCCATGGCGAACGCCGGCCACCGCACCGAGCATGCACACCACGAGTGCGATGAAGGCGATCGCCGGGCTGCGCAGGCCGTCGCCCAGAGCCACGCTGACCGCCAACGCCATCACCAGGGCGATCACCGAGACGGCCAGCAAGGCCGTGTTCATCGGGAAGCTGCTTCGCCGGCTGCTGCGCATCGCCCAGGCCGCGAACAGCGCGTAGGTGAGGAAGGCGGCGCACAGCGCGGCGCGCACGGCCGCCGGCACCGGCGTGGGCAGCAGCAGGAAGATCGCCGCGCCGGCCAGAGCGGCGCCGATGGCCGTGCCGAAATACAGCGGGCCGACCAGGCGCCGCACGGCATCGGGCGTTTCGACCGCTTTCACGCGGGGGCGAAGGCTCATCGGTCACGTCCCCGCACAGGGGCTCGGGCGTCGTTCGAAGGTGGCGCCCGCGTACCGGGCCGGTCCCCGCGGCGCGGGTGGCTGTGATGTTACGACGAGCGGCCGAGTGCAGTCACGAGGGAATCGTGCAGTTGTCGCGCATCGATCGGCTTGGTCAGGAAGCCCGTCATGCCGCTGGCCAGGGCCTGTTCGCGCTCGGAGCTCAGCGCCGCGGCGGTGAGCGCGATGACCGGCAGCGTGCGCCCGGCCGGTCGGGCGCGCAGCACGCGTGTCGCCTCGTAGCCGCTCATCACCGGCATCTGCACGTCCATCAGCACCAGGTCGAAGGGCCGGCCCTGCGCGGCGGCTTGCTCGACGGCCACGACGGCCTGCGCGCCGTCGAAGGCCTGATCGACCGACACGCCCCATTGTTCGAGCATGGCCACCGCGATGGTCATGTTGACGGCGTTGTCCTCGACCATCAGCACACGCGTGCCGGCCAATGGCGACGGCTCGAGCACGCCGAAACCCGAGTCGTGCGCCGGCGCCTCGGTGGCCGGCAGCGGCAGCTCGGCCCAGAAGCAGCTGCCGCGGCCCGGCTCGCTTTCGACACCGACCGTACCGTTCATCAACGTCGCCAGCTCGCGGCAGATCGACAGGCCCAGGCCGCTGCCGCCGAAGCGGCGCGTGGTCGACTGGTCGGCCTGGGTGAAGGGCTGGAACAGCCGGGCGCACACCTCGCCTGTGATGCCCGGGCCGGTGTCCTCCACTTCGAAACGCAGCTTCCCGCCGGCGTCGACGCAGGCACGCAACTGCACGCTGCCCTTGGCGGTGAACTTCAGTGCGTTGTTGAGGAAGTTCCCCAGCACCTGGCGCACCCGCACCGGATCGCCCCACACCCATCGCGGCACGCCGGCATCGCGCTCGAAGCCGAACAGCAGGCCGCGCGCGTCGGCCAGCGTGCCGTACACCTGGCGCAGAGATTCGAGCAGCGCATGCAGGTCGAACGCGACCTGCTCGACGTCGAGCTTGCCGGCTTCGATCTTGGACAGGTCAAGCACATCCGAGATCACCGCCGAGAGCGTCTCGGCGCTGTCGGCGATCTGCTCGAGGTACTGCCGGCGGCGTGCCTCGTCGACGTCGGGCCGGCGCGCCAGCCGGGCCAGCCCGACCAGGCCGTTGAGCGGCGTTCGGATCTCGTGGCTGGTGTTGGCCAGGAAGGCGCTCTTCGCGAGGTTGGCCGCCTCGGCGTCGTCGCGCGCCTTGGCCAGCGCCTGCTCGAAGCGGCGGCGCTCGCTGATGTCCTCGACGATCCAGATCGTGCCGCCGGCCATCGGGTGCCTCGGATCCACGGCCTTGGCGAGCATGCGGCACCAGAACGTCGAGCCGTCGCGACGTGCCAGCTCGCGGATGATCTCGACGGACTCGCCGCGCGTCAGTGGCGGGCCGATCAGGTGGCCGACCGCGGCGTACTCCTCGTCGCTGGACCAGACGGCGCGCCCGGGCTGGCCGAGCAGCGTGCCTGGCGCCCAGCCGAGCATCTTCTCGATGGCCGGGTTGGCCTGCACGAACACCTGGCCGCGCGTGCAGGCGATGCCCAGCGAGGCGTTCTGCAGCACGGCCTCGTGCGCGAGGCGATCGCGTTCGGCGGCGCTGACGTCCCGGCCGTTGAGCACGAGGTAGTGGCCGCCCTCCAGCTCGAAGCTGGCGGCCGAGATCAGCAGCGAAAAGCGCTGGCCGGACTTGGAGACGAACACCGTGGGCAGGTCCTTCACCGCGCCTTGTTCGCGCAGCCGCCGCACGAACTCGTCGCGTGTCGCGGCGTCGCCCCACACGCCGAGCTCCACCGAGGTGCGGCCCACCGCCTCGCTCGTGCTGTAGCCGGAGAAGTGCGTGAACGCCTCGTTGACCATCACGTAGCGGCCGCTGTCCAGGTCGGTCAGGGTGATGAGGTCGGGGCTGGTACTCACCAGGTGCGACAGCATCGCCTCGGAGCGGCGCAAGGCCTCGGCGGCGGCGACACGGTCGCTGATGTCGCGCGACACGCCCCAGTAGCCGAGAAAGCGGCCGTCGCCGTCGAAGCGGGGCTCGCCGCTGACCATCTCGTGGCGCAAGCCGCCGTCGGCCCGACGCCAGCGCACGTGCAGGTCGCGGAACGGCCGGCGTGCTTGCAGGTCGGCCTGGTGGGCGGCCAGCGCACCGTCGTCGTAGAGCATGCCCTCCTGCTCCCAGGGGGGCGTCAACGGCTGGGGAGTCGGCAGGAATCGCTGGTCGCTCTGGCGGCGCCACACCGCGGTGACGATGAACTGCTCGTTCATCTCCCAGTACGAATCGGCGGCGATGCCCAGCAGGCCGCGAAAGCGCATCTCGCGGTCGCGGCTGGCGCCGAGGTAGTGGTCGAAAACGCGGCTGACCAGGTGGCCGGCCGCCAGGCCCACGCCGACCAGCACGAGCAGAGTGAGCAGCCGGCGCGACAGCGGCATCGTGTGCAGCAGGCTGGCGCCCGGCAGCCAGCCGACATGCTCGGCCCAGGCCAGCCCGATCAGCAGCGCAGCGCCGGCCGCGGCGACCAGCAGCCCGAGGCGGCTGTTCACGGTGGCGCTCATGACGAAGGGCGCCACGCACAGGAAACCGATCACCGGCCCGTTCAGGCCCCAGCCGTTCACCACCGCAGCGCTGCCGATCAGCAGCAGGCCGCCGACGCAGGTGACCAGCATGCCGATGTCGCTGCGCAGCCCCGTCCAGCGCCAGGCGAGCAGGCTGAAGGCGGTGGACAGCAGGAAGCCGAGGAACAGCCCCAGCCGCCCGGGCATCGGCATGGCGGTGTTGGTAGCGACCAGCAGCATGCCGATCCCGCTGAGCAACGCGGAGGTGACGAAGATGTAGCGGCGCACGAACGCACGGGCGTCGTGGCGGGGATCGGAAAGCAGGGTGGGGTTCAAGGTGGCGGTGGCGGCCCGGCGGGCCCGCGGCGAGTCTGCCCCGAAATCCGCAGGATCAGGCCGGGTTTAACCCGCTGAGCCGCGGCCTGCCGCCAAGGATGCACGCGTGGCCAGTGCGGCTGCGCGTGCTGCTGCGGCGAATTCGTTGCCGCGGCTGGCATAGAGGATGGCGCGCGAGGAATTCACCACCACCGGCGCGCTGGTGCGCTCGGCCGTGCCGCGCCAGCCGGCGCGCACGGTGGCCAGCGCATCGCCGCCCTGCGCACCCACGCCGGGAATCAGCAGCGGCAGCGTCGGCGCGAGTTCGCGCACGCGTTCGATCTCGGCCGGGTAGGTGGCGCCCACCACCAGGCCGAGCTGGCCGCTGCGGTTCCAGGGGCCGGCCGCGAGGCGGGCGATGTGCTCGTAGAGCAGGTCGCCGGTGACCAGGCGCTGCGACTGAAGGTCCGAGCCGCCGGGGTTGGAGGTGCGGCACAGCAGGAACAGGCCCTTGTCCTCGTACTTGAGCCAGGGCTCGACCGAATCGAAGCCCATGAAGGGCGACAGCGTCACCGCGTCGGCGCGGTAGCGCTCGAAGGCTTCCAGTGCGTACTGCTCGGCGGTGCTGCCGATGTCGCCGCGCTTGGCGTCCAGGATCACCGGCACGCCGGGCGCCACGTGGCGGATGTGCGCCATCAGCCGCTCGAGCTGGTCTTCGGCACGTTGGGCGGCGAAGTACGCCACCTGCGGCTTGAAGGCGATGACCAGGTCCTTGGTCGCGTCGACGATGGTCGCGCAGAAATCGAAGATGCGCGAGGCATCGTGCTGCCAGGCACCGGGAAACTTGGAGGGCTCGGGGTCGAGCCCGACACACAGCAGCGACTCGTTGGCCCGCTCGGCGGCGGCGAGTTTCTCGGTGAAGGTCTTCGCCATCAGGCCGCTCCGGCGTCCAGGCGCTTCGCCAGCGCCGCCGCCGCGCCGGTGTAGTTGCCCGGCGTCAGCGCCTGCAGGCGCGCCTTCTCGGCGGCGGGCAGCTCCAGCGTGTCGATGAAAGCGGCGATGGCCTCGCGCGTGATCGCCTTGCCGCGCGTGAGCTCCTTCAGCCGCTCGTAGGGGTTGGGCAGGCCGTAGCGGCGCATCACCGTCTGGATCGGCTCGGCCAGCACTTCCCAGGCGGCGTCCAGGTCGCCGGCCAGCGCCTCGTGGTTGATCTCCAGCTTGTCCAGCCCGCGCAGCAGCGAGTCGTAGCCGAGCACCGCATAGCCCAGCGCCACGCCCATGTTGCGCAGCACCGTGCTGTCGGTCAGGTCGCGCTGCCAGCGGCTGATCGGCAGCTTCTGGCTCAGGTGCGTGAGCAGCGCATTGGCCAGGCCGAAGTTGCCTTCGGCGTTCTCGAAGTCGATCGGGTTGACCTTGTGCGGCATCGTCGACGAGCCGATCTCGCCGGCCTTCAGACGCTGCTTGAAGTAGCCCAGGCTCACGTAGCCCCACACGTCGCGCGACCAGTCGATCAGGATGGTGTTGGTGCGCGTGACGGCGTCGAACAGCTCGGCCATCCAGTCGTGCGGTTCGATCTGGATGGTGTACGGGTTGAACGTCAGACCGAGCTGCTCTTCCACCACCTTGCGGCTGAACGACTCCCAGTCGAATGCCGGCCAGGCCGCGAGGTGCGCGTTGTAGTTGCCCACCGCGCCGTTCATCTTGGCCAGCATCTTCACGTCGGCGATGCGGCCGCGTGCGTGCACGAGGCGCGCCACCACGTTGGCGATCTCCTTGCCCACGGTGGTCGGGCTCGCCGTCTGGCCGTGCGTGCGGCTGAGCATGGGCACGTCGGCCAGCGTGTGCGCCATCTGCTGCAGCTTGGCGACGATGCGGTCCAGCGCCGGCAGCAGCACCTCGGCGCGCGCCGCCTTGAGCATCAGGCCGTGGCTGGTGTTGTTGATGTCCTCGCTGGTGCAGGCGAAGTGCACGAACTCACTGGCTGCCTTCAGCTCGGCGCTGTTCTCGAAGCGGCTCTTCAGCCAGTACTCGACCGCCTTGACGTCGTGGTTGGTGGTGCGCTCGATGTCCTTGATGGCCTGAGCGTCGGCCTCGCCGAAGCGCAGCACCAGCCCGCGCAGCAGCCCGCGCGAGGCCTCGGACAGCGGCTTGAACTCCGCGAAGCCGGCATCCGACAGGGCGATGAACCACTCCACCTCGACCTGCACGCGGCGGTGCATGAGGCCGAATTCCGAGAGCAGCGGGCGCAGCGGGGCGACCTTGGCGGCGTAGCGGCCGTCGAGCGGCGACAGGGCGGTGAGGGCGGACAGGGTCATCGCGAAGGGCGCCGCGGGGCGCCGGCAGGGGCGGGCAAACCCGGATTCTAGGTGCCGCGCCTGACGGCGCCGCAGCGCGCTACCAGCGCAGCTCGAAGCGGCAGGCGTCGTCGCCGCGCGCCTCGCAGCTCAGCTCGGTGCAGCGTGTGTTGCGGTGCACGAGCTGGCGGAACAGGTGCTCGAAGGTGGCGGCGTAGTAGTCGCACACCGGCACCTCGCTGGCCTGGCCGCGGCACAGCGGGTTGTTGCGGATCGTCAGCAGCGTGGGCCGCCCGGCCACGGCGTCGAAATGGCCGCTGCCTGCGAAGGTCCAGGCATGGCGGCGGATCGCGGCGAGCAGCACGCGGCACGCCAGCGACGCGGGCATCACGCGCAGCAGCGCCTGCACCGGCTTCGGGATTCGGTGCGCGAGCAGGTACTCGGCGGTGGCCACGCCGGCTTCGCGCGACACCTCGGCGGCGACGCGCATCCCCAGCTCGCTGCGCAGCACCGTGTGCAGCCGCCGCGCCTCGGCCTCGTCGACCATCTGCTGCGGCGGCGCTGCCAGGTAGGGCGACAGACCGGCGAGCGCGAACAGCTCGGCCGTGATGGAGGCGCCGAGCTGATGCTGAAGGGCCTCGGCCACGCGGATGATCGCGTTCGGGCCGATGCGCCCGGCGTGCGCAGCGGCACTCACACCCTCGCTGCCTCTTCCTCGGTCATCTGCTCGCTGCCACCGCCGCAGGCCGAGATGGCCATCGCGGCGTTGAGCTCACCCTGGCGCCGCTTGTGCTCGATCTTCGGGCCGTGCATGGTGACCCAGCCGGCATCGGCCTCGGCGATCTCCGCCTGCGAAGGCCGCTCGAAGGTGCGTGCCTTGTCGAAGGCGAAATCGACCTTCTTCTTGCTCTGCGGGCCGGTGTAGCCGACCCGGCCGAGGTCGTAGAACTTGCGCTCGAAGCCGCTCTTCAGGAAGGCCTTCAGGCAGCCCATCAGGTACTTGCGCCGCGTCTTGTCGCGCGTCCAGGGGTACTGGAAGAAGGTCTTGTTGAAGAAGAAGCGGCGGTAGTTGCTCATCACGCGGTCGAGCAGCTCCGCGCGGTCCATCGCCTCGGGCTTCATGATCGGCGTCACGAAGTTGTACTTCTCGAAGTCGAACACCTCGACCTTGTCGCCGAGCTCCTGGAACAGGTCCGAGAACGGCCAGGGCGTGTACATCGCCCAGTTGGCCATGTCGGGGTTCCAGTCGCGCGCCATCTGGTAGGTCTCTTCCAGCGTCTCGGCGGTCTCGTTCTCGAGGCCGACGATGAACTGGGCCTCGGTGACGATGCCGGCCTCGCGCAGCAGCCGGATGGCCTTCTTGTTCTGCTCGATCGTGGTTTCCTTGTTGAAGCGGTCGAGCTTCAACTGGGCTGCTGCTTCGGTGCCCAGCGAGACGTGGATCAGGCCGGCCTGGCGGAACATCGGCAGCAGCTTCTCGTCGCGCAGGATGTCGGTGACGCGCGTGTTGATGCCCCACAGCACCGGCAGCTTGCGCTTGATGAGCTCTTCGCAGAAGGCGATGAACTTCTTGCGGTGGATGGTCGGCTCCTCGTCGGCGAGGATGAAGAAGCCCACCTGGTGGTCGCGCACCAGCGTCTCGATCTCGTCGACCACCTTGATCGGATCGCGCACGCGGTAGTCGCGCCAGAACTTCCACTGGCTGCAGAAGGTGCAGGTGAAGGGGCAGCCGCGCGCGAAGTTCGGGATCGCCACGCGCACGCCCATCGGGATGTAGATGTACTGGCCCCAGTCGAGGATGCCCCAGTCCGGCGCGATGCGGTCCAGGTCCTGGATGGTCGGTTCGGCCGGCGTCGCCACTACCTTGCCCGCCTCGGTGCTGCGGTCGAGGTAGGCGATGCCGCGCACGCAGTTGCGGTCGCGCGCCCAGTCGCCCTTGTCGACGGCGGTGACGAGGTTCAGGAACACCTGCTCGCCCTCGCCGCGCACGACGGCGTCGATCCACGGCGCTTCCTTGAGCACCTGCGGGTACATGAAGGTGCCGTGGATGCCGCCCAGCACCGTCACCACGTCCGGCTTCACCTCCTTGGCGATCTGCAGCAGCCGCTCGGCCTTGTAGATCGCCGGCGTGATGGCGGTGCAGCCGATCACGTCGGGCTGCAGGTCGGCGATGCGCTGGCGCACCTGATCGTCCGTCAGGTGGTTGGTCATGGCGTCGACGAAGATCACGTCGGTGTAGCCGCCGGCCTTCAGGTAGCCGGTCAGGTAGGCGACCCACGCGGGCGGCCAGTTGCCGGCGATCTCGGCGCCGCCGGAATGGTAGTTGGGGTGCATCAGCAGGACACGCATGACAGCTCCGGGTCATTGGCTGGGGTTGTCAAAGTAAGGCTGGACCCGCCGCTGGAACTTGCGTTGTGTCAACAAGCATTGACACATCGCATGTCGGGCAAACCCGACGCGAGCGCCGCCCGTGCTGCGGGTTGCCACGCTCGGAACGTCTCTTGCTTAGCCTGCACAATCCTGTCACCCACCCCGAACCACGAGGAGCCCTCATGCCGCTGACCCGCCGCCACAGCCTCGCCGCCACCCTGGCCGTCGCCACCCTTGCCGCCTGGAGCGGCACCGCCTTCGCCCAGGCCAAGCTGAAGGTCGCCGCGATCTACACCGTGCCGGTCGAGCAGCAGTGGGTCAGCCGCATCGACAAGGCACTGAAGGCGGCCGTCGCCCGCGGCGAGATCGAGTACGTGTTCAGCGAGAACGTCAGCAACGCCGACTACGAGCGCGTCATGCGCGGCTACGCCGAGAAGGGCAACACGCTGATCGTCGGCGAGTCCTTCGCCGTCGAGGCGGCGGCGCGCAAGGTCGCCAAGGACTACCCGAAGGTCAGCTTCCTGATGGGCAGCTCGGGCAAGCCGCAGGAGCCCAACTTCGGCGTGTTCGACAACTACATCCAGGAGCCGGCCTACCTCACCGGCATGATCGCCGGCGGCATGACCAAGTCGAACAAGATCGGCATGGTCGGCGGCTATCCGATCCCCGAGGTGAACCGGCTGATGAACGCCTTCATGGCCGGCGCGAAGGAAGTGAACCCGAAGGTGGAGTTCACCGTCAGCTTCATCAACAGCTGGTTCGACCCGCCCAAGGCCAAGGAAGCCGCCTTCGCGATGATCGACAAGGGCGCCGACGTGATGTACGCGGAGCGTTTCGGCGTGTCCGACGCGGCCAAGGAGCGCAAGGTGCTGGCCATCGGCAACGTCATCAACACGCAGGACAAGTACCCCGAGACGGTGGTCGCCTCGGCGCTGTGGAACATGGAGCCGACCATCGCCCTGGCCATCAAGGCGGTGAAGGACGGCAAGTTCAAGGCCGACGACTACGGCATCTACTCGACCATGAAGCACAAGGGCAGCGAACTGGCGCCGCTGGGCACGTTCGAGGGCAAGGTGCCCGCCGATCTGGTTGCCAAGGTGAAGGCCAAGGAAGCCGCCATCCGCGACGGCAAGTTCGCCGTCAAGGTCGACGATGGCCAGCCGAAGGGCAGCGCCAAGTGACCGCCCTCGCTTGAACGCTCCCGCGCTGCGGCTGCGGGGCATCACCAAGCGCTTCGGCAGCCTCGTCGCCAACGACGGCATCTCGCTGGACCTCGGCCGCGGCGAGGTGCTCGCGTTGCTCGGCGAGAACGGCGCCGGTAAGAGCACCCTGGTGTCGATCCTGTTCGGCCACTACCTGGCCGACGAAGGGGCCATCGAGGCCTTCGGCGCGCCGTTGCCGCCCGGCCAGCCGAAGGCGGCACTGGCCGCGGGCATCGGCATGGTGCACCAGCACTTCACGCTGGCCGACAACCTGTCGGTGCTCGACAACGTGATGCTCGGCACCGAGCCGCTGTGGTGGCCGTTCTCGCGCCGTGCGCGGGCGCGTGCACGGCTGCTCGATGCGGCGCAGCGCTTCGGATTGCAGGTCGACCCCGATGCGCAGGTCGGCACGCTGTCGGTGGGCGAGCGGCAGCGGGTGGAGATCCTCAAGGCCCTCACGCGCGGGGCGAAGATCCTCATCCTCGACGAGCCCACCGCGGTGCTCACGCCGCAGGAGAGCGAGTCGCTGTTCGCCACGCTCGCGCAGCTGGTCGCCGCCGGCCTGTCGGTGATCTTCATCAGCCACAAGCTCGACGAGGTGCTGCGCGTCTCGCACCGCATCGCGGTGCTGCGCGGCGGCAGGCTGGTCGCCGACCTGCCTGCGGCGGGCGCCGACAAGGCGATGCTCGCCGAGGCGATGGTCGGCCGCGCGGTGCCGCCGGCCACCAAGCATGCTCGCGCGCCGGGTGCGCCGGTGGTCGCGCTGCGCGGCGGCACGGTGCGCGGCGCGGGCGCGCGGCCGCTGCTCGACGGCATCGATCTCGAGCTTCGCGCCGGCGAGGTGTTCGCCGTGGCCGGCGTGGCCGGCAACGGGCAGGACGTGCTGGCCGAGCTGCTGTGCGGGCTGCATGCGCTCGATGGCGGCACGCTGGCCATCGCCGGCCGAACGCTGCCGGCGCGGCCGCGCGCCTTCGTCGAAGCCGGCGTGGCGCGCATCCCGGAAGACCGCCATGCGGTTGGCGTGGTCGGCGACCTGCCGCTGTGGGAAAACGCGGTACTCGAGCGTTATGCCGCGCCGGCGTTCTCGCGCCGCGGCATCGTGCGGCGCGAGCGGGCGATGGCGTTCGCGCAGTCGCTGGTCCAGCGCTTCGACGTGCGCGGCACCGAAGCGGCGGGCCTGGCGACGACGACACGTTCGCTCTCAGGCGGCAACATGCAGAAGCTGATCCTGGGCCGTGCCCTGTCGGGCGATCCGGAGGTGCCGGCCGCGCCGCCGCTGATCGTCGCCAACCAGCCCACCTGGGGCCTGGACATCGGTGCGGTGGCCTATGTGCACCAGCAGCTGCTCGACGCCTGCGCGCAGGGCAGCGCCGTTCTGCTGATCAGCGAGGACCTCGACGAGGTCTTCGCGCTGGCCGACCGCATCGCCGTGATGCACCACGGCCGCCTCGGCGCGCCGAAGCCGGCGCGCGAGTGGACGCTGGCCGCCATCGGCCTGGCCATGGCCGGCGGCGGCGCCGAAGCGGAGGCTGCGCATGCAGCTTGAACGCCGCAGCACCACGCCGCGCTGGCTGTTGCTGGGCGCACCGGTGGGTGCGATCGCCTTCACGCTGCTGATCACCTCGCTGCTCGTCGCCTGGGCCGGCGCACCGGTGACGCGCGCCTACGCGCTGCTGCTCGAAGGCGGTTTCGGCTCGCGCTTCGCCTGGACCGAGACGCTCACCCGCGCCACGCCGCTGATCCTCACCGGCCTCGCTGCGGCGGTGGCCTTCCGGGCACGGCTGTTCAACATCGGCGGCGAAGGCCAGCTCTATGCGGGCGCACTGGCGGCGGTGGCGGTGGGCGGGCTGCACGGCGGCAGCGGCTTCGACGCCTCGCCCTGGCTGCTGTTCCCGCTGATGATGCTTGCCGCTGCGCTGGCCGGGGCGCTGCTGCTGCTCGGCCCGGCGCTGGCGAAGAGCCGCCTCGGTGTCGACGAGGTGGTGACCACGCTGCTGCTGAACTTCATCGTGCTGCTGTTCGTCTCGGCCATGCTCGACGGGCCGATGAAAGACGCCTCCGCGATGGGCTGGCCGCAGAGCGTGGCGATCCAGGACGCGCTGCAGCTCGGCAAGCTGATCGAGCGCAGCCGCGTGCACAGCGGGCTGCTGTGGTCGCTGGCCGCCGCCGTCGCGCTGTGGGCGCTGCTCAAGCACACCACCACTGGCTTCGAGATCCGCGCCGTGGGCGCCAATGCGCGTGCCGCCGCGTTCGCGGGCATGCCGGTCGCGGCAGTGCAGGTGAAGGTGGCATTGCTCTCGGGTGCGCTGGCAGGTCTCGCCGGCGCGATCGAGGTGGCCGGCCGCGCCGGCTACGTCACGCTCGACATGTCGCCCGGCTACGGCTACAGCGGCATCGTCATCGCCATGCTCGCGGCGCTGAACCCGCTGGGCGTGGTGGCTGCGGCGATCTTCGTGGCCGGCATCCTGGTCGGCGCGGACAGCATGAGCCGCGCCGTCAACGTGCCGACCTACATCGCCGACGTGATCGTGTCGGTGTCGCTGATCGCGGTGCTGGTGGCCACGATGTTCACGCAGTACCGCCTGCGCTGGCGCTGACGATGTTCGCCGAGACGCTCGACCTGCTCCTTGCCGCGCCGTTCTGGATCGCGGTGCTGCGCATCGCCACGCCGCTGATCCTGGGCACGCTGGGCGTGCTGCTGTGCGAGCGCGCCGGTGTGCTCAACCTGGGCATCGAGGGGATCATGGTGGCGGGCGCCTTCACCGGCTGGCTGGCGGTGTACCAGGGCGCTCCGCTGTGGACCGGCGTGCTCGC
>Ga0209717_1003409_pt1 | contig 13910 bp, 7 predicted proteins | sample AD_UKC048_MetaG_FD_184418 | JGI IMG/M metagenome (GOLD analysis project Ga0209717, IMG submission 184418) | Active sludge microbial communities of municipal wastewater-treating anaerobic digesters from USA - AD_UKC048_MetaG (SPAdes) (version 2) | ecosystem: Engineered > Bioreactor > Anaerobic >... | reverse complement strand
CCGCTGAGGGAATCTTTGCCGGCGCTGAAGCGCCAGAAATAAAGACCGGAAGCAACCGCTTCACCCCGGTCGTCGCGGCCGTCCCAGAGCAGTTCACGGGTTCCGGCGGGCAGGGACAAGTAACTGAGGGTGTTTATCTTCTGGCCCCGAAGGTTGTAGATCTCCAGGCTGGCCGCGGAAGTTTTTGGCAGTTCGACCCGGAGCGCCATCCCGGCGGCGAAGGGATTGGGAAAGACCCGCGCGGACAGCGTCGGAGCCGGCGTCTGGGGATCATTCGCATCCGTGGGCAGGTAATCGATCACGCCCAGGCGGTCCAGGATGGTACCCAGCAGGAAGCGGAAACTGCTGGAGTAAGGTTGAGTAGCGTCCACATCGGCCAGGGCAAAGGATGAGGCCACCGTGGAGAAGGTGTCCGTGGCGTTCAGGATGGCGACGGTATGGTTGGGATGCTGCAGGTTTTGGGTGGTAAAAAAGATCTCAGCTTCAGTATTGGTGGGCATCAGCGCTTCGGTGTAGGGATCGGCCAGGTCGTCATAGCCCCAGGTGTAGGCGTGGCCGGCCTGGGTGGTGGTGAGGTCTTCGATATAGGCAAAGTAGTCCAGCGGCGCGTGAGTGGCGAATTTTCCCCAGAACGGGTCCTGGGGGTCCCAGCCGACATCGCCTTCCAGATAGAGTTTGCCGCCTCCGTCCAGATAGGAATTCAGCAGGGCGTAATCCAGCGAATCGGGGCTCAGGATGTAGGCCGTGTCGCCCCAGCCGAAGAGGCAGAAGACCGCCTCGAACTGGTCGATGTAGTCGTAATCCGGGATGAGCTTGTTCGTGTAAACCACGTTGAAGTGGGCAAGGTCGAGGGCTTCCACGATGGTCAGGCCGTCCTGGTGGAAGGGCTCATAGACCAGGATCTCGCCGCTGGTGTGATTCTCCTGGCCGATGTGGCCGAGGGCCGGATCGCCGTAGAGCAGATAAGTGTAAACGTTTTGCAGCTCCGGGTAGATGATCCCGCCGGCATCGACAGGGTCGCCGAAGAGGTAATACTGGCTGTGGGTGAGGTTGGCAAAGGCCTGGGCCGCGCCGACGGTCATCCCGTTGTTGGCGATGTTTTCCAGCCAGTGGTAGTTGTAGGAGCTGATCCCGCCCCAGCCGGGATTGGCCCAGCCGATCTTGTACCAGCCTGTGCGGGTGGCGCCGGAAACGGCCACAGCCTTTTTCTGGAGGGCGTACTCGGCCAGGCACTGCTGGTTGCTGTCGATCATGCCGTTGTAGCAGGAGGCGGCAAAAATGATCATCCCGTCAGGATTGGCAAGGTTGTCGAAACTCTGGCGGTCCACCATGCCCATCCAGTTCATTTCCCAGGAGTCGGGCAGGCCGTTGCTGTTGTCGTCGTTCATCCAGACCTTGCGGGAGGAAGAGCCGGAGGAACCGTGGGCGCTCCAGCTGAGCAGGCCGTAGCTGTTGGTGTTGAGCTCGGTTTTCAGCAGGTCGTAATCCAAAGCGAGGTCGGAGGGATAGGAAGGCAGGAAGCCTGTCTGCTCGTACATCGTGGTGCATTCGTAGTCGCTGAGGATGGTCTGGCGGGCGATCTCCATGAAGGCGGCGCCGTCGGTTTGCAGATAGATGGTTTCGGGTTCGCCGCCGTAATTCAGCCAGGCGGCGGGGAGCAGGGCCTTTTTCTTCCAGGGGGCGTTGCTCTGTTCGAAAGCCACGGTGCGGGTGGCGATCTGGGAAACGAGAGCCGCGCTGTTCGTGGAAATGCGGCCCACAAAGACTTCCGGGGTGTAGTCGCAGAGAAAATCCTGGATCCCGTCGCCGGAGGAGTATTCGCCCAGGCGGCCGTCGCTGTCGGCATCCACGATGCTGCTCAGGTCGCTGTAGAAAAAATCCGAGGCCACGGTCTCATAGCCGTCCGGCTCGGGGGTGAGAAACATCACCGGCACGGTGTCGTGGTCGCCCACCAGAAGCAGGTAGGTGAAGGGATTGCCGTTGTACTGGGCGATGAGGTAGTTGCGCAGTTTCTCGCCCTGGGAGGCGCCGGGGCTGGAGGTGAGGATGGTGTTGATGTCGGCGAAGGCGGTGATCAGGCCCTGGCCCTGGCGGTAGGTTTCCAGCGGGGCGAGGGCGGTGTAAAGCTCCGGCGTGGAAACGATCAGATAGTCATAATTCTTGGCAGGGGAGGGGCGGTAATACTTGGCCAGGTCCTGGGGATTGGCGAAGAAATCGCTGGGGTCAAATCCTTTGTTGGCAAGGCTTTGCCAAACCGAAGGCAGCGCCTTGACAGAGGTTTCCGCGGGCTGGTCCCAGCTCAGGCCAAGCTGAAGCTGCCGCCAAGCCTGCCACTCCGTTCCGGTGTGGATGGCCGGGATCACGGAAAAGCTGGCGTAGGCCACTTCGCCCCAGTGGCCAAGGCCCCGGAAAACAACGCGCGCAGTTCCGGGCTGGGCGGCGGGGGCGGCCAGGACGCGCTCTCCGTCGGTGAAGGGCGGATTTAGCGAGGGTGGCGGGGCGGTGGTGGTGGCCAAACCGGAAAACTGGTGGCTGAAAGTGAGATTGGCGGCCTGCGGAGGCAGGACAACATTGACCGTCTTCACCGGCAGGCGCGGAAAGCCGGGGGCGCTGAGGACGCCCCAGCCGGTGGGGAGTTCCGCGGCGGCGGGATCGAAAGCGCCCAGATCGAGCGAAACAGAGAGCTCCGCGGCCGCAAGCAGCAGCGGCAGGCAGAGCAGCGTGGCGAGGGTGAAAAATTTAGGCACCGGGATCCTCCTGGGGTTTTTTGTCCTTGCGGTGTTGAGGCTTGTTCGGTTTCACGGCCTTGGTGATGGCGCGGCGGAAGCGCTTCTTTTTGTCCTTGTTCATCTTTTCCGTGGCGTACTGGATCACCAGGCGGGGCGCGGTTTCCTTGTTCGCGAAGATGAAATCCTCCACCTCGCGGGGATGGACCTTCCAGAGCTCGCGCAGGAACCAGCCCACGCCCTGTTGAACGGGCCGGGTGCCATCCTGCATCAGGGGCTGGATGAACTGAAGCAGCTGTTCCACGGGACGGTGGCCGCGCAGGAAAAGCAGGGTGACGGCGGCCACGCGGCGGGTCCATTTGCTGGCGGAAACGCGCCAGGGCTCGAAATCGGCGAGATCGACCACCTTCAGTTCCAGCAGCACGGGGGTGAGTTTGGTGGCGATCACATCGGAATGGGCCCAGTTCTCCACCACTTCATCCAGAGAGCGTTTAAGCTGGTCGAAGACGCCGCGGTCCAGGCGGGGGCGGTGTTTTTTCAGCAGCATCAGGGCCAGGGAGCCGAATTCGTATTTGCCGGTGGCGAAGAGGTGGTAGGCGAGTTCCGCCAGCTCGGACACGCTGGGGTCAAAGCGTTCCAGCAGTTGGTCGCGGAGCTCGCGGAGCTGTTCCTCGTCAATTCCAAAAGCGTCGTAGCCCTCCGCGAAATAGCGGGCGTTCTTATTCACCAGGGCGGGGTTTTCATGGGCGAAGAAATAGGCTTCGCAAAAGCTGAAGATCTCCTGCTGCCGGGGATCGAGCTCGGTCCTTGCCGTTAAAAGTGTCATGGCTTACCTCTATAGAACTGCGTCCGCCGGGCTGAAGGCGCGCCGGCGGCACTGGGCGAATGCTTTATTCAGGCTCGTTCAAACCGGCCGGGCGGGAGCGTTCGTAGCCCCTGCCTTTGCCAGTGACAAGCACGTGCCAGCGGTTGAACATCTGGCGGAAACGCCAGAGCATCGTTTTGGTCGGATTCAGCTGGGTGAGCATCTTGCCAAGGAAGGTCTCCCAGTTCGTGGTCTCGTGGCTGCGAAAGAATCCGGTGGCCTCCATGACGTCAAGCATGTAGGCCTTCATTTTGTCAAGTTCATTTCCGCTCACGGCCTTGATCCGGGTGCTTTCACCACCCCCGCGGCTGAGTTCCCAGAGGGCGATGGTGACGGCCTGGGCAAGGTTTAGGGAGGGGAAAGCCGGGTTCGCCGGAATGTGGCAGCGGAGAGGACAGAGGGCGGCTTCGGCATCGGTGAGGCCAAAAGTTTCGCGGCCGAAGACCAGGCCGATCTCCAATTGGGGGATTTTGCCGCAGTAAGCGGCCATTTGAGGCGGATCGAGGTCCGCCGGCTTGAGCTTGCCCAGGCGGCGGGAAAAGGCGATCACGCGGTCCAGACCGGTGATGGCCTCCGCCAGGCTGGGAAAGACCAAGGCCTCTTCCAGCAGGTGTTCGGAATGCATGGCCAGATAAAAATCGTTCTTGCTGGGCACGCTGCCCACGATCCGCAGCCCCGCGAAACCAAAATTGTGCATGATCCTGGCCACGGCGCCCACATTTCCCTCATAGACCGGCTCCACCAAGATGACGTGGATCATAGGTCCTTGAGCAGCTTGCCCAGTTTGTGCCCCAGTTGCGCCACGGCGGGGTCGGAATCGGATTTCCAGCCCTGCGCCACGCGCTGGGAGATGCTCACGAATTCCTGGGCCTTGTCGCGCATGTTCTTTTGGGAAAAGATGCTGGTGAGTTTCTTGAGGGTGGCCCAGATGGTGCGGGCGCGCTTGTCGTCGCCCTCGAGGAGCCAGCGGCGGATGCTGGCATAGGTTTGCAGCGGGCGCTGGCGGCCCACCTGGACCAGGATGTGGCTGATCTTTTTCTGCACTTCCTCGTCCTCGTCATCCAGCAGGCGGCCAATGAAGGTGAGCACGTACTGGGGACTGCGCGAAGCGATGTTTTCCATGCCGTGGAGCGACATCTCGCGCTTTTTGGGGTTTGCGGAAGCGGACCAGCGCGGCATGTATTCCTGCATCACCTCGGGGGCCTTTTTCCACATCTCGAAACAGATGGTCTCGCTTTCCCAGGGCACGGTTTCGCAGGTTTTGTCCAGGGTCTGGGCGATGATGGCGGGCTCGGACTGGTGGCGGAAGTAAAAATAGAAGAGGGCGGTGGCGCGAATGCCGTAGAGATTGTGCTCCAGCATGTCGCCGCAGATGCGCTCCAGCTTGCCCTTGCCCTCGTACACGGCCAGGCGCTTGCCCAGCTCTTCGCGCACGAAGTAGTTTTGGGTGTTGGCCAGTTCAAAGATCTGCCGTTCCGCGATGCCGTTGTTGCCCTTGTCCAGATTCTTGAAAATCTTTTCCACATGAGCGTCCATGAGTTTATAGTCGTCCAGGTTCAGACGTCCCATTGCTTTGATCATAATGATATGCTCCAAAATCCCGGTGGGGGATGGTATGTTCTCTGAGGTGTAAAAAGTGTTACAATATGCCTGCATTCCGTTGTGAGGAACTTGGGAATTTGCCGGATGGGTTTGGGTTTATGGATTCAAGTTTTGGCGGCGTTCCATTCTGTCAAGCTATTTGTCCGCGGGAGGGTCGAAAATGTCGCGGACGCGGACGCCGCGGCTGGTGACGAAATGCAGCTTGGCCACCTCGGCAAGGCGGTTCCAGCCATATTTGTCGGCAAAGGCCTGAGCGGGCGGAAGCACGTTTTTGCCGCTGCCGAGGGGAAAACTCATCTTGTAATGGCGGTCCATGGCCTGGCGGCTCTGCAAAAACTGGTAGCGGGCGATCACGGAAGCGGCGGCCACGGCGGGATCGGACTCGGCCTTGGGCCGTTCCTCCACGGGAATGCCGATCTCTTTCGTTTTGAGAAATTTGCTCACCTTCTTGTGCAGGCTGAACTGGTCCACCAACACGCCCCGCACCAGCGGGACCCGGCCCAGCAATTCCATGATCGCGGCGCCGTGCTGCCAGGCAAGGAGGTCGTTAAGGTTTTCCCCCCGGCTCTGCCTGTCGGCCATGATCTCGTTGTAGCGCAGGGGCTTGATCACGACGCAGGCGATGCGGTCGCTGAAGCGTTCGTAGAGGCTGTGGGCGATGCCCTTCACCTGGAGGTCCGTGAGCTTCTTGGAATCCAGCACGCCCAGGGAGCGGATCTCGTCAACCTTCTCGGCATCCAGGGCGAAGGCCGCCACCACCAGCGCCCCGAAATAATCGCCCTTGCCGCATTCGTCCGAGCCGATCCAGCGCTCCCAGGTGTGGAAATCGCCCACCGACGCCGGCGCGCCAAGGTTCAGAAGTTTTTCCAGATCGGCCTGCAAACTGTTGGGCTTGCCCGCCAGTACCTGGCTGATCCCTTTTTTGAGGGACCAGTAGATGTTCAGGGTGGCGGCCTGGCCGTCGCGCTCCAGCCGCAACTGCAGCCCGTAAGCGAGTTCCCTCCGGATGGCCACGCTGATCCCGTGCCGGGCAAGCTCCGGCAGCAACTGCGCGAGAGCGGATTCCAAGTGTTTGTCCATGTGACGTCCGTGTTATAGTTTATGGCCAGCTTTCCCGGCGGGGCCTATCTGTCAAACGGAAAAAATAATTTGTGCTTGACAGAAATCGGCTTATCTTAGTTTTAGCACTCAGTCGTTGAGACTGCTAAATTGAATTTAAAGATTACACCATATGGAGGTATGAAATCAATGGCAAAACAAATGCTGTATTCACACGAAGCCCGCACTTCCCTGAAGAAGGGCGTTGACCAGCTTGCCGACGCCGTGAAGGTGACCCTTGGTCCGCGCGGCAGAAACGTAGTATTGGACAAGAAATACGGTTCCCCCACGATCACCAACGACGGCGTGACCATCGCCAAGGAGATCGAGCTCGAGGGTGAGTTTGAGAACATGGGCGCCCAGCTCTGCAAAGAAGTGGCGGAAAAGACCCACGACGTGGCCGGCGACGGCACCACCACCGCCACCATCCTGGCCCAGGCCATCATCGAGGAAGGCCTCAAGCACGTGACCGCCGGAGTGAATCCGATGTATCTGAAACGCGGACTGGAAAAGGCCACCAAGGTTGTGGTGGACAAGATCCACGAGTATTCCAAAGAGATCAAAAGCAACGCTGAGATCGCCCAGATCGCTTCCATCTCGGCCAACAACGACACCGAGATCGGCAAATTGATCGCCGAGGCCATGGAATCCGTGGGCAAGGAAGGCATCATCAACATCGAAGAGGCCAAATCCATCGACACCGGCCTGGAGAAAGTGGAAGGCATGCAGTTCGACCGCGGCTACCTTTCCCCCTATTTCGTAACCAACGCGGACAAGATGATCTCCGAACTCGAGGATCCCTTCATCCTCATCCACGACAAAAAGATAAGCGTGCTCAAAGACCTGCTGCCCATCCTGCAGGAAGTTTCCCAGCAGGGACGTCCCATGCTGATCATCGCCGAAGACATCGAGGGCGAGGCCCTGGCCACCCTCGTGGTAAACAAACTCCGCGGCGTGCTTAACGTTGTGGCCGTGAAGGCCCCCGGTTTCGGCGACCGCCGCAAAGCCATGCTGGAAGACATCGCCGTGCTCACCGGCGCCACCGTGATCTCCGAGGAAATGGGACGCCGCCTCGACAGCGCCACCATGACCGATCTTGGCCGTGCCAAGAAGATCATCGTGGAAAAAGAGAACACCACCATCCGCGAAGGCGCTGGCAGCGAAGAGGCTGTGGCCGCCCGCGTGAAGCAGATCAAAGCCCAGATCGAGGAAACCACCTCCGATTACGACAAGGAAAAGCTCCAGGAACGCCTGGCCAAGCTTTCCAGCGGCGTGGCCGTGATCCGCATCGGTGCCGCCACCGAGACCGAGATGAAGGAAAAGAAAGCCCGCGTGGATGACGCTTTGCACGCCACCCGCGCCGCGGTTGAGGAAGGCATCGTGCCCGGCGGCGGGGTCACCCTGATCCAGGCCGCCAAAGCCCTCAAAAACATGAAAGACCTCTCCCACGAAGAGAAAATGGCCGTCGAGATCCTGATGAAAGCCCTGGAACGCCCCGCTTACCAGATCGCCGCGAACGCCGGCGAAGAAGGCGCTGTGATCGTGGAAAAACTGAAAGGTTACAACGAGATCAACATGGGCTACAACGCCGCCAACGGCAAATTCGAAGACCTGCTCAAAGCCGGCATCATCGATCCCGCCAAGGTTGTGCGCTCAGCCGTGCAAAACGCCGCCTCCATCGCGGCCCTGCTGCTGACCACCGAGTGCATCATCACCGACATCAAGGAACCCGAACCACCCGCTCCGATGCCCAATCCCGGCATGGGCGGAATGTACTAAACATCTCCAATACCATCCATATAAGGCCTCTCCCAAACCCGGGGGAGGCTTTTTCTTTGCTCCTGCGGTTGGAAAACATGTGAACGCGGATGCCAGGATAGGAAGGTTGATGATTCTACCGTAAGCTTCAGCTAGTTGGGGTGGTTCTTTCCGAGGCACAAAGAACAGGTCATGGAAAAGCGCGGAAAAAGGGAAAATTGGTTCAGAAAAAGAAGAAGTAGCTCGGATGGCAGGATCGTCACGGATAGCAGTAAGATGCAGACATGGTGTCATTCCGGGAAGCGTGCCCCAGCACGCAGGGACCCGGAATCCAGACCGTTTGGGTAATGCCAAACTGGGTGGTTGTTATGAAAAAGCTATTGCTCTCTTTCAAACCGGGTGGATACAGCCAGTGAGGGCGGCAGAACTATAGCGAGGGCGTGTAGAACCGGCTTAAGACGGTTCGGAACCCCTCGTTAAACGGATAGATTAACCGATTTAGCAGGCCTCCACCCCTCCCCGGAAGCGTTCCACGTTTCCGGGGAGGGGTGGAGGCAACTTCCATTACGATCTCCTGTATCGTTACGAGGGGCTTGCCTCGCTGCGCTCGGTCGCACCCTCGCTATGGTCTGTCGCCCTCCGGGCTGCTCTGGTCTGCCCTCTAAAGGCCCTGCCCTTCAGCCCTCGCGCGCCCCCCGCATGATGGCCGCGTCCGGTGCGGGGATCAGGCGGGCGGCGTCAAATAGGCGCAGCTGAAGGCCTTCGGAGCCCACCCAGATCAAATCCCTAGCAAGCTATGGAGAAGAGTGTGCAGGTGGACAGAACCCTGCGGCAAGAGGTGGTGAAAACGCCCGGAGGGGCGCAACAACTTAGCCCAGGGTGGAGCGCAGCGGAACCCTGGGAGGGGAGGCAAAAGATGCGTGCAAGCCCCAAAGGGGCGACACAAATACTTGTCATATAATATTTGGCTCATGTTCAAATAGAGTGGGTGTGTATGAATGGCACATCGGTACCGTAATCCCAGCGTGGGCTGGGATCCAGAAAAGCCCCGTGGCGCAGGATTCCGATCCTGCGACAAGCCAAAACGCAGCATTGGCATGCTGCGCTACGAACCCGACAAAAGACCTGGATTCCAGCCTGCGCTGGAATGACGGATAGGATACTAGAGTTTACCCACCATAAATGAACTTGGGCCTAATATATTAGCTTATCGTGTCGCCCCTTCGTGGCTTCGTAACTTCTGATATCCAAAGAAACCGGGATTGCCACCTGATGTGTTTCGCCCGTTGGGCTCCGCCCTGAATCTCCGATTTGTTAGACTGCTTGTTCACCCCGTGTATTTGATTAACGAACTGCCTCCAGGGTTACTTCAACGCTTGCTGATTTTTTTCAAGGACGTTCCCTGCCCCGCGGCGCGCAGCCTGAGTAAATAGATCCCGGCAGGCAGGGGCTTGCCTTCGCCGTCCAGGCCGTCCCAAGTCAAGCTGTGTTTGCCGGGCCCGTAAGTTGCCATGGATAAATCGCATAGCCTCTGTCCCCGGAGGTTGTAAATAGATAGCTCGGCCTGGGTGGGGGTTTTTAGTTCGAAGCTGATCTCCACGCTGCCGGCAAAGGGATTCGGATGGCAGGCCAGCTCTGGCTGGAGCCCGGTCACCAGCTCATCTTCAGACTGGGTGTTGGCAAAAACCCGCACCCATTTTTCACTATCGTTCCAAATACCGTCAACCCAGTGCTGGTAAAGATGTTCAATATCGTTGCCGTGAATGTCCCTGGTATAGAGGTAGCGGTGATCCGAAACCCATTCACCGTCATAATCCTGGCGGTGTTCTTCGATCAGCAGCCCGTTGGTGTCATAGCTGAACAGGTAGCGGTACCAGTTTTGCCAACCGCTTGTGGAGTAGTAACTTTGGCAGCAGTCCTCGGTTCGCAGCCCGTTGGCATCGTAGTAGTAAAGGTGTCGGGCGAGGTCCTGCCAGATGCAGTTGCCATCCGGCTCCTGAAACAGCGTCTGGGTCAGCAGCCCGTCCTGATCGTAGCTGTAAAGGGTGCGGTGTTCAAAGACCCATTCCCAGTCGCCCGTGATATTGCGTTCAAACAGTTCGGTCAGTTGCCCGGCGGCGTTGTAAGTGTAGATCTTGAGGTTGGTTTCGATGTACACGCCCTGGCCGTCGACATAGTAAGTATTGTCGGTGGCCAGGAGGCCGGCCGGGGTGTAGGTGTAAAGGTGACGGTACCACTCCACCCAGTCGTTGTTGTAGAAAGTATAAACGGCCATCAGGGTCTTCCGGCCTGCGGCATCGTACTCATAGCATACTTTTTGGGATTTCTGCCATTCGTAGCCGTCAAAGTTCCGCCAGATCGTTTCCGACAGCAAACCTTCCGGATTGTAGAAATGGTCCTTAACGTTAATCAGCAGCCAGGCACCGTCGTTCCAGGTCTTCAGAGTGTATTGGAGCAGCCGGTTGTATTGGTCGTAGCTGTATTCTTGCAGGTTCATGGGGTCCCAGAAGCCGGGATAGGAATAGTGGGTGCTCTGAGTCAGCTGCCAGGTCCGGTCTTTTTCCTGTTCTTCTTCCTGCCCTGGATATGGATCTTTAAAGCCATTCGCGTCTGGTATGTCGATGCTTGACAGGGCTGCCCAAGCAACCCAAGCAGCCACGATGGCCGCCAACAGCAAAGGGGATTTCATTCGATCCTCCTTTCGGATATTGGTTTTAGATCAGTACTTGCTAATCTTTTTCAGGGCCGTTCCCTGCCCCGCGGCGCGCAGCCTGAGTAGATAGATCCCGGCAGGCAACGGCTTGCCTTCGCCGTCCCGGCCATCCCAGGTCAAGCTGTGTTTGCCGGGCCCGTAAGTTGCACTGGACAAATCGCATAGCTTCTGTCCCCGGAGGTTGTAAACGGCCAACTCGGCCCGGGCGGGGGTTTTCAGCTCAAAGCTAAGTTCCACGCTGCCGGCAAAGGGATTGGGACTGGCGTCAAGCTGGATTTCGGGAGGTTTGGGCAGTTCTTCCGCGTTGACACCGGTGGTGAGAGTGTAGGCATAGATCGCGATGTAGCCCTGCCCGAAGAGATAAAGATACTCATCGTCCCAGGCGATATTGACGGAATATGAGTATTGAGGCAAAAACAGGTCCTCTGTCTGAAACCCTGTGGGCGGAACTGTAGTGTCGTAGAAACTTACTCCGTCAGGCCGGCCCACGCAAACGTAACTCCGAAAGCCAAATGCCCTGAAGCCGCTATCCACTTCAAAGGTTGATAACTCGTTGTGGAACAAAGATGTGGGGCCAGTGAAGTCGCGGATGAACAGGTAGTTTCCCGCGTCCAGCAGGGCTCCCGAGTCAGGAATAAATCCCTCCCTCACCACCGGCGCCTGGGGTGTGTTTTGCTCATAACCGGCAAAGGCGTAGAGATCATACCGGCCTGCCGGAGAGGAGGATACGCTGGTCTGATAGAGGATCCCGCCATTAAAAACCGGATACTGGAGAGCCACGGGATAGGTATGGCTGAACAGCAGGCTGGCTTGCCCGCCGGAGATCTGGTATTTGGAGATGGACAGGCCATCCGCGCCCCGCCGGTAGAAGCTCTCAGGTTCCCGCGGGTTGAAAAACAGCTCTGTATCCAGAGTGTAAGGCTGGGAAAAGATCAGCAGCGGGTTTTGGAGGTCGCTGATGTCGTAGATGGCCTCGGTTGTCAATGTGCCGTAGCTGCCCACAGGGGTCATCCTGGCCAGCAGGCAATTGCCGTTCACCTGCGCTTGGACCGACCGGCCGGGTAACACGGAAAAAGCGTATTGTGGAGATTCGGGCTGGGAGACGTCAAAGCAGGCTATGCCGCGATAACAGACCGGTTGCAGAACGTAGTTGCCATATTTGCAGCCGGGGGCTCGATACATGGGCAGGTCGTAACATTCGGCGGCAAAGACCACAGTGCCGGAGTCGGTAACCTTCAGGCAGAGGCAGCCATAAATAGTGCAACTGTGAAAGAGAAAGTCGCCATAGGCCAGCAGACGCTCCATGGCTGGATATTCCTCCAGGCCGGGTGGGTAGAGGTCGCTGGAGACCAGCAGGGGTTGGCTCAGGTTCGATATATCGTAGACATACAGCCGGGACGTGTCTGTTTCATAGTCGCCGAACACCAGATAGCCATTGCAGATCACGCCGTTGGAGTCATAGCCGCCTTCGATGAACGACATCTGCTGCCAGTTTAGGATATCCGTGAGCTGGAAGATGTACATCCCCGAGCCGCACTGGGTGCCCACCACGGAGGGACCCAGATCGGCAAAGCGGGGAAAGGTGTTCACTTCGTAATGCGGCAAAGTGACGGTCCCCAGAGCGGTCAAACCGTTGGCCGGATCGACGCTGAAGAGGTGAAAGGGCGCGGAATTGTAGGGCCTGGTGATCACCACGCCGTTAACGATAGTTTCAAAAAGGTAATGCTCCGGATAGCTGTAGGTGACGCTGAAAGATACCGGATCGATGCAGACCAGTTCCTGCAGGGAGCCTCCACTTTGAGAGGCGGCCAGCAGCACTCCGTTGGCCAGGCGCAGATTCGAATAACTCAGGCCGGCGGTTCCCGCAGTCATACTTCCGGCTGGCTGGGGTTGGTGGGGGTCAGAAATGTCGATCCGGAACAGCACTTCAGCATCCGGTCCCACTGTATTGACCGCGCCAAAGAACACAGACAGGAAGAGATAATCCTGCCAGGCCACCATTTCGTGGGTCATGCCCGGCACGCCGTAATTGGCGATCTCCGTGAAGGTGTTCGCGGTGCTGTCCCAAACACAGACCTGGAACCCGTAGCTGTTTGGGATGTAAACATAAGGATACTGGATAACGGGCTGGCGGGCATAGCTCATATCGTGGGTGGTGAAGGCGAAGCGCGAAACCTCCTGCAACTGCAGTTCCGTCTTCTGAGCCTCGCCCCGGCCGACCCACATAAGCAGCATCGACAACAGGGCAAAGCCGAACAACAGGTTGTGCTTTACTGTATTTTTCATTAGCTTGTCTTGCAGTTTGGCGATCCGCTCACTCCTCGATCAGCACATCCCCGTAAGCGTAATGGCCGTCATGAAACCAGATGAAAACGCGGTAGAGGCCGGGCTCGAGGTTGTGCACATCCAGGTAATGATTGTGGTTTCCCGCTCCCAGCACAACCGTTTTGCGCACCGCGTGCTGGCTGTCGAGCAGCAGCACGGTCGCGCCGCCTTCGAATTTCACATCCAGGGGCAAGTAAAAGTAGTTCCGGCAGGGATTCGGATAGGCCGGAGCGATCCTGTTGTCAGCCGGGGGTGTGAGAACTGACCATGGACCGTAAAGGCAAGAGTCTGCTCCGTCAAAGACCCGCTCCAGCCAGTAATAGTAGGTGTGGCCGGGGGACACGTTCACGTCGGTATAGCTGTAATCGTGCATCTCGCCGGTGTTGGTGGCGGGGATCAATTCCGGATTGATAACCTCGGCTGTGGCAATGTCATTGTTCGTCTCAGAGCGGTGGAGCCGGAACCCCAGCTCGTTTGGTTCCGTCTCAAATGTCCATCTCAGCAGAACATGGCCCAGCTCATCCAGACTGGCGGTGTAGGAATACCAGGGAGGGATAAATGGCGAACCATGGAAGACATAGCTGTAGGTATTGGTTTCCGGGGCGAAGCTGACCTCCGGACCGCAAAAGAACTCATGATAGGGCAACGACACAAAAAAACTGTCCTCCAAAGCCGGATCGTAGGCACCCTGATAGCTGAAGGTGTGCGGCGTGATGAAACCGGTGTCATTGCCGTTAAAAAGGATGGCAGCGCCAAGATCAACTGAGGTGTAAGAAACCGCCTGGACCAGGATGTGGTATTCATCCCTGGCCCCGCCTGCCTT
>Ga0209717_1003407_pt1 | contig 13922 bp, 11 predicted proteins | sample AD_UKC048_MetaG_FD_184418 | JGI IMG/M metagenome (GOLD analysis project Ga0209717, IMG submission 184418) | Active sludge microbial communities of municipal wastewater-treating anaerobic digesters from USA - AD_UKC048_MetaG (SPAdes) (version 2) | ecosystem: Engineered > Bioreactor > Anaerobic >... | reverse complement strand
GGAAGTTACTGTCGTGGTTATTGCCACGTCCACTCATACATGCGATTATACTGCCACGGTCACGTGCACCGCTACGCCCATAACTTCCGCAACACCCACATGCACAGTGACAGCAACCTGCACAACCACTCCGACCCCCACAACCACAAGAATCTGCAGCCCGGAGCAGTGCAACGGTATTGACGATGACTGCGATGGCGTTATTGATAATGATTTCCCTGAACAGGGCCAGATTTGTTTTGCAGGGTTGGGTACATGCAGAAACGCCGGAACCTTTCAGTGCAACGGCAGCAGCGGGTTAATCTGTAATGCTGTACCATTAGAACCACAGGAAGAGAAATGCAACGGCCTTGATGACGACTGCGACGGCCTTGTTGATGAAGATTTTCCTGAAAAGGGTCATGGATGTTCTGTAGGCACAGGCGCATGCATGAAATCCGGTATTTTTGATCGCGATGAATACGGTGGTGGGCTTGTCTGCGATGCTGAAGCGTTGCTGCAAACGGAGATATGCGACAACGGTATTGACGACGATTGCGATGGATTAATAGACATGGAAGACCCTGACTGCACGCCATAACTGACACAGGTCATCATCCCGCGGCAGTTGGGTTTGTCTTTGTAGGAACTTGGTAGACGCGGGTCTTCAGCCCGCGGCAGTTGTTCTAATCTGTATATCGTAGAGGCGTAATACATTACGCCTCGTCTTTGATTTGGTTTTTCAATTCAAACCCACAGTCAGGCCCCGGATTTGAGTTGAAAAATATATTTTGATAATTATTGTCATGTGGTTTAAATTGACGCAAATACAAGCAGAGCGTATAATAATTACAATTACTAAATAGCAACGGGAGGGCGCAAAGCCTAAATGAACCTGACAAAACAACAGGCAAAACAAGAGCTGCAAAAGCTTGTGGATTTATTTTGGGATAAAGATAAATGAAAATTAGAAGTGTTTTACTTTTGATAATGCTTTTATTTCTTGGTAGTTGTTATGCGTCAACATTTGAAAACCTGTGGACTGTTCCGATAACTTTCAATGGAAAAATGGGCGAAGATTTTTTATATAATCATATGTATAAAATGAAATATGTAAAAAAAATTGATTCGATTATTCTATTAACCGGAGATGGTTTGCTTGTTTACAGTGCTAAGAATGGCGTACAATCCGGGAAAATCAGGAAAACCGTGAATTTTTTGCCTGAATGCATTAATGAAAATATTTATATAGAAAAGAAATGTTCGCAAGAAGTTTATATAGTTCAAAATGAAAAAAAGGTAAAATATGAGATTAAATCTGTTTTAGAGGATAGCTTAATACAGATGTTAAATATTGAAGATGAAATTAATGCATATGAAATTGTAAATGGTGAATTATTTTATTTTGCCCATAATAGGAAAAAATCCAAGCGATATTTAGCCGGTATGAATCTGAAAACGGGTAAAAAAATTGTTTTTGAAGGGTGTGATTTAACTTCCGTGGATGGAATGTTTGTGGATGATAAATATCTTACATTATATGGTGACAGCAATGATTTTTTTAAAATAATCTCTTTCAACAAAAAAACAATGAAAAAAGTGTTCGAAAAAGCTCTAAAAAATAAAGCGGAAAGATCTTACGGCGTTAAAGTTATAAAAAACGGGGGGAAATATTATTTTATCAGCAATACTGATGACGTTAACCATATGCTTTTAAGTATAGATAATACCGGCAAAGAAAATATATTTTACCAGTTTAAAGGTTTTTTTTCGTCAATTATTTCCGCATCTGAAAAGTATATTTCAGTTAGAAATGTTACTGCCGGAACGACAATATTTATTTATTTTGACGAAATGAAATTATTCAAAGAAATATCTTCGGATGATTACAGATTTGATCAATGGTTGTCCGATGATGGTACTGTCATTATAGACAACAAGAAATTGAAATATTTCGATTTTATCACTGACAAACAGGTTCTTATTAATCAATATAAAGGCACTACTATAATGGATGTTAATTACGAAGATAATTACATATTTGTTTTGACGGATGGCGGCAGGCTCTCGGAATTGGCATTAAATAGAAGTGTTTTATATTTAAACTGCATTGCGGATAGAACAAGGATTGATAAAAAATAATATTTCTGAAAAAAACGTAAATAAATCAGCTGTTATCAATTCTCATTATTCCCCCTTGACAAAACCGTTATTTGTTCTAAAATTGCATTTGTCAGGGCGTTTATGCCTTAAAAATTTGGAGATGAAAAAAGTATAGCCGAATAGTATGGTCGGGATTTATTAACCGGGACAACTTATAACCAGCCCGAACCATAGCCGGGGAAAACTTCAACCTTTCTTTTTTTAACAATCACTTACCTAAACGGGCGTAGCCTATCTATACCTATATCTATGCCTATACAATCCAAAAGGAGATTTATGCAAGTACAGCAGCCTGTTGAAAAAAGCAACGGGAAGAACGGCAGTAAGAACAGGGTAATAACAAAAGGGCCTGTAAAGAACCTTGAACAGCACGTCCATCCGGAATGGTGGAGGAACATTTTTAACTCTTACTACATAATGACAGACGGCGATGTGGTGGAAGATAATCAGATTACAAAGCAGGAAATAGACTTTTTCTCTGATGCGGTAAAGCTTAAGAAGGACGAATGTATTCTTGACCTTTGCTGCGGGCAGGGGCGCCACACGATAGAACTTGCGTCGCGTGGTTTTAAAAATGTGCAGGGAATGGACAGGTCGCACTACCTTATTTCCCGCGCAAAGACAGTATCAAAAGCAAAGAACCTTACGATAAAGTTTAAGGAAGGCGATGCCAGAAAAATACCTTATTCCGATGATACCTTTGATGTATTGATGCTTTTGGGCAATAGTTTCGGGTATTTTGAAACCTTAAACGACGATGTTATGGTGTTAAAGGAAGTTGTAAGGGTTTTAAAACCGGGCGGAAGGGTTTTAATTGACGTAACAGACGGGGACTATGTAAAAAAGAATTTCAGCCCGCGTTCGTGGGAATGGATAGATAAAAAGCATTTTGTCTGCAGGGAGCGGTCGCTGTCAGCTGACGGGGAGCGCTTAATCTCGCGCGAGGTTGTGACAGACACAAAAAAAGGCGTGGTGGTGGACCAGTTCTACGCCGAACGGCTTTATAACGCGGACAGCATCTCCTTTATAATGAAGAAAGCCGGACTTTCATCCGTATATTTTCACGGCGCAATGAATACCGAATCAAAAAGGAATCAGGACCTTGGCATGATGGAAAGGCGCGTTATTGTAACCGCGGTTGTGGAAAAAGAACGCGCGCCCGAAAAACAGAAAAAAGACACCAAAGTCAGGGATGTTGTAGTTGTAATGGGCGACCCCAAGAAACCTGACAGCGTAAAACCTTCGGAAGTATTTGATGATGATGATTTTCAGACCATAGACAGGCTAAAAGACGCTTTGGAGGGTTTAAAGCAGTATAATTTTTCTTTTATGAATAATCACGCCAATCTTATTGACGACTTAAAAAAAGTATCGCAGGACGGCGCCCTTGTGCTTAACCTTTGCGATGAAGGGTACGACAATGACCCAAGAAAAGAACTTCATGTCCCGGCATTTTTTGAAATGCTTAATATCAAATACACGGGCGGCGGGCCGCAGTGCCTTGCTTACTGCTATGACAAGTCGCTTGTGCGCGGTATTGCCGCTGAAATGGGCATACCCGTGCCCAAAGCTTTTTTCATTAAACCCGAAGACATCACTTACGAACTTCCGGTTAATTTCAGCTTTCCGCTTATTGTAAAACCCAATTTCGGCGATTCAAGCTTTGGCATAACAAGGACAAGCGTGGTGCATAATCTGGAACAGCTTGACCGCGCTATTTCCGATGTCAGGGAAAAAACCGGCTATGAAAAACCCATACTTGTTGAAGAATTTTTAATCGGCAGCGATATTACTGTCGGGATTATCGGCAATCCTCCGGAATCCTACCGCATTATGCCCATTACCGAAGAGGACTATTCCGACCTTCCGCCTGACCTTCCCAAAATATGCGGATATGAAGCCAAATGGGACCCTTCATCCCCATACTGGAAATACATAAAGACAATTCCGGCAAAACTGCCCGCTGAAACGGAAAAGAACATTCAGGAATGGTGCGTGAAACTGTTTGAAAGGCTTGAATGCCGGGATTACGCGCGGCTTGACTGGCGCCTTGATTCCAAAGGCAAACCCAAACTGCTTGAAGTAAACCCAAATCCGGGCTGGTGCTGGGACGGCCATCTTGCCAAGATGTCAAAGATGGATAATGTGTCGTATTCGCAGATGCTGGGGCTTATTATCAAAGCCGCGGAAAAAAGGTACGACGTGCAGGAAAAAAGAAAACTGAACAGGTAAAAGCGGGAATGGTAAGCCCTTTACCGTAGAGCCGCAATATATTGCGGCTCGTTTTTGATTTTGATCTGGATTTTGATCTGATTCTGATATCCGCACCTTTTAAGGTGCGTTGTTTAGATTTATATATCTGGTTTTGTATTTAAACGCCCTGTCTGGGGTCTGATAATATGTTAAGTGTTCAATAAAATGCACGTGGGTTCCAAACATTTGTTAAAATAGTTATGTCGAGTAACTAAAAACAAAGGAGGAATCCCACATGCATTATGTCGGTGTTGACTTGCACAAAGAACAGTCTTGGTTTTACGTTTCAGATCATGAAGGCAAAAGGCTTATCAGTAAAAGTATAACAAATTCTGACGAGGAACTGAAACGGATATTTGACAGCATCCCAAAGCCTTTTAAACTGGGTGTAGAGGCTACAAGAAATTGGTACTTTTTTGTCGATCTTGCCGAACAGTACGCAGAGGAAGTAAAACTGGCAAATTCTTTTGAACTTAAAGCTTTTGCTAAACGCAATAAAAAAACGGATAAAATAGACGCAAAGCTAATTTGCGATGTTTTACGGATGGGTTATCTGCCGACGGTTAATATACCGCCAAAACCAATAAGAGAAATAAGAGAACTGATAAGATATAGAATATCACTTGTTTATGAACGCACATTTAATATTAACAGGCTAAAAAATACATTAGGAAAACTTGGAATGGAATGCAACGGAGACCTTACAACTTATAAACAATTAGACAAGATAAAAACCGAAGGCTTGCCGGCAATATACGAAACTGTAATTCAAGGGCATAAAGACAGAATTAGGTTTTTAACTGAAAAAATTAGACACATGAAAATGCACCTTGAAGAAACTTTTCAGGAAGATCAGGAAATAATAAATTTAATTTCAATACCCGGACTTAGTTATTTAAGCGCCGCGATAGTAAAAAGCGAAATAGTAGATGTTAATAATTTTGCTTCGTTTAACCGGCTTTGCTCTTATGCCGGGCTTGCTCCGAGAGTCAGCCAAAGCGCAAACAAAGATATACACGGGCCTTTAAGCAAAAACAGGCGTAAATTACTGCAGTGGATACTGTTAGAGGTTACCCCACATTTTATAAAAGCCTCTCCGGAAAAGAAAAGTAAATTTGACGAATTGGCCAAAAGAAAAAATTATAATATAGCAAAAGTTGCACTGGCCAGAGAATTGTTAAAAATGATATATGTAGTTTTAAAAGAAAAACGGAAATACTACAGTAAAAAAATTCGGTCTACGGCAGGTGTCGCGCTCCATGGGGTCTGAAGTACGCTTTTAGCGTGACTTCGAGGGTCTGATTAGCGGACATCTGCTGTCCAAAATTATCATGCAGGCAGGCTTTGTCCTGCGCTGCCGATGGGTGGCTGAAACCGGATTATTCCGGGTTTCTAGAGATAAAAAACGGACGGCTGAATAAAAGATTAAAAGATGGTTTGGAAACCGCTGACGTAATACGTGTATTTAAAGTTGACAGACACTTAAATGGGTGACCCCAGACAGGGCGTTTAAACTGTGTATCTTTTTGTCTTGGGTATTAAATCAACTGCCGCGGGCTGCCGCCTCCGCCATAGCAGCATAATTGCTGCGACGGCCGGTAAAGACCCGCGTCTGCCAAACCGTCCTCTGACAGGCGTAATACAGGTTTGGGACCGGCATCCGCGTCCCTTTATACCGTGTTGTTTGAATTTCTGCCGTTGTAACAGCCGCCAAAATAATATTGACAATATGGGTTTTAAAGTGCATAATTAATGAGGGTCAGTAAAACATAGAGGGAGATTTGAGAGTTGGAGAAACGAAATTATCCGATTGAATATTATTACGAGGATGGCAAGTGCCCGGTTGCGGAATTTATACTGAATGAACTTACGCCGGAACAGCAGGGTGCTGTAAAAAAATATTCGGACCTGCTTGAAGAACGGGGCCTAATCTGCACAGGCCGCAGGTGGAAAAATTAAAAGGCTTCACAAAAATTTGGGAGTTAAGGCCAAGTTACGCCAGGACAGAAGTCAGGATATTATTTACCTGGTTTAACAACAAGCCTGTTTACCTTGAAGGATTTATTGAAAAAGCAGAAGGAAAGAAAACAAGGCGGCATTATGAAAGGGCCGATTTGCGAAGGCTAAAACTAAACGGACAAAAGAGGTAGAATTATGAAAAAAACATTAGGAAAATCAAGAATAGGCACTGATTCTCATATTCACAATGATATTTTTAAGGAGATAATGAAAAATAAAAAAGCAAAGGAATCATTTGATACCGAAAGTATTATGTTTGATTTTATAGAAAAAGTTAAGTCTGAAATGAAGAAAAAACACCTTACAAATTATGCCCTTGCAAAAAGGGCTCAAATTGATCATCAGGTGCTTGCCCGTATCCTGAACGGACAAAAAAACGCCGAACTTGCAACGCTTGCAAAGGTGGCAAACGGGATTGGGGCAAGGCTTAAGATGGATTTTGTATTTAATGACAAATAAAGTTTAAATGTTTATCTGATAATTTCCTGTCTTCAGACTTACAGAGTTTTGGTATATTTATTCAGCGCGCGCCGTAAATTGGTATGTTGCATCCGACCCTCTGACCCTCCGACCTTCCGTCCCTCGGCTCTCATTTTTCCTGCAACGTTTCTCGCTTCGGCGCATTAATATAGTATGGTATAAAACTGTTTTTGCGCGAAAACGCCGGAGATGAAAAATGGAGAAAAAAGCCCTTAAAATATCAATCCTGTCATTATTGGCCCTGTTTTACCTGATGCCCGCCTTTGCCTCTGAAATAAGTGGCAAAATACGCCTTAATTCCGTGGGGTTTAAGCCGGAAATGGCAAAGTTTGCCACTGTTGCGGGAAAGTGCGGCGATTTTACCGTAAAATCCGCGTCGGATAATAAAGCGGTATATAATGGAAAAGCGTCTGCACCGGTTTATGATAAAGAGACCGCGGAAGATTTATGCACCCTTGATTTCTCGGAACTTAAAACCCCCGGTACATATTATATAGAAGCAGGGGCTGCCGGCAGGTCGTGTAATTTTGTAATTTCCGAAAATGTATTTGACTCCTCATTTTATGCTTCTGTCATGGGGATGTACCTGTGGAGATGCGGGACTTCCGTAAGCGCCGCTCATAACGGCAACACTTTTGGTGCTGAAGAGTGCCACACAGATGACGCGTATCTGGATTTTGTGGGCGGCACAGGTAAAAAAGACGGCACAGGAGGCTGGCACGATGCGGGCGATTACGGAAAGTATACGGTTAATGCCGGTATCACAGTGGGGCTTATGCTTAAAGCGTGGGAGCAGTTTGGGGATACTATAAAAAGGGTAAAACTAAACATACCGGAATCGGGCGGCGTAATACCTGATTACCTTGCCGAAATTAAATACGAAACAGACTGGCTTTTAAAAATGCAGGCCGATGACGGCAGTGTTTACCATAAAATTTCAACTTTATCTTTTCCCGGCGCGGTAATGCCGGATAAAGACAGGGCGCGCAGGTATTTTGTCCCGTGGTCCAGCGCGGCTACGGCTGACTTTGCCGCTGTACTTGCTGCCATGGCAAAAAACATAAAGCCGTATGACACGGCAGCGGCAGAAAATTATATTATAGCCGCTGAAAACGCCGCGCGTTTTTTAAAGGCAAATCCCGATAACCATAAGTCTGACCAGAAGGCGTTTTCCACCGGCGCATATGACACAGGCGACAGCGACGACAGGCTGTGGATGTACGCGGAGCTTTGGGACGCGACCGGCAAAAGCGAATATTTAAAAGACTTTGAAAAAGCCGCGGCTGAATATCCCGCCAAGTTTGACACAGACTGGGACTGGCCCAATGTAAAAAATCTGGGCATGCTTACTTACCTGTTTTCCAAACGTGAAGGTAAAAATAATACCCTTGTTGATGACATGAAAAAACAGCTTATCACGTGCGCCGATAGCATAACAAAAACCGCGTCTGAAAATCCCTATGCAAGGACGCTTGGCGCGTCCTATTACTGGGGATGCAACGGCAGCGTGGCAAGGCAGGCTGTAATACTTCAGTGCGCAAATTTAATAAAACAGGACTCCGCTTATTTTAAAACCGCGGCAGACGCTGTGGCGCACATACTTGGAAGAAATTATTACGGCAGGTCTTATGTGACGGGAATAGGAAATAACCCGCCGCAAAATCCGCATGACAGAAGGTCAATGGCTGATAAAAGTAAAAATCCATGGCCGGGCTACCTTGTAGGCGGCGGCCACGACGCCAAAGGGTGGAAGGATGAAGAAGGAAGCTTTACAACAAATGAAATTGCCATTAACTGGAACGCGTCTTTAATTTACGCGCTTGCGGGATTCTTATATGACGGCCCGGAATATACCCCGACAGCCACAATGACCGGCACGCCGCCCACTTTAACCCCGACTTTTACTCCGGTGCCGAAAGACTTAATATATGACGGCGATACCAAAGGCAAAAGGATAAAAGACGGAACAGAAGGGGAACCGCAGGACGTGATGGATTTTAACGGAGGGGTAAAGGGAAAAGCCTTAAGGATGCACTTTTTGGGTAATAATCAGGAGATTCAGAAAATCTGGCGGTTAAAAAAACCCGCGGACCCGCAGGGTTACAACTACATTGAATTTGACGTAAAAACAGTAAAAGGCGCGATGCCTGAACTGTATTTTGGATTAAGCATGGGCGCTTCCGGCGACATGATGCTAAATGTGAATGACTATTCGGAAAAGCCAATATCCGCAAACTGGGGCAAAGCAAGGTTTCCCATAGCGGATATGATGGTAACAGGTGATAAATACATAAGCGAACTTATGTGGATAGGAATAGCGGATAAAGTGACTGTTATACTTCTGGATAATATAAGGTTTATAAATTATACGCCGCCCACGGCCACAATATCACAGACGCATTCTGCCACGCCTGTTGTTTCCGCAACGCCCACATCCACAATCACGCCTACAGGCACAGTCACGCCCTTTGTCACATCCACGCCCACAGAAACAACAACTCCAACGTGCACGGCTTCGCCGACAATAACAGTTACTTTTACGCTAACGCCGGAAACAGGCGTAAAAATAATAATAGATAATTCATCAAACACGGGTTCCAAAAACCTTTTTGGATATATATGGTACACCTATGACGATAAAAGCAATAATGGGACGTCGGAAATATGGCCAAAGCCCGGCAGCAGCTTTGAAAAAAGCGGCAGTGGAAAAGCCAATAAAGGAAAAGCCGCTGTTATGAAAGGAAAGGTCACCACCATGTTCCAGTGGGGCTACATAGGAATGGGCACAAAGCTGGCAGCGGACGGGAAGACAATAAATGTTACAAAGTGCGGCGGCGTGCGTTTCTGGCATAAAGGCGACGGCAAAAAATACAGGGTAAAACTTGTTTCATCGCACCCGGATTTTAAGCAGGGCGACGGGGACAATCACTTAGGCGTTGAATTTGAAACATCCGGCGAATGGCAGCTTTTTGACATGCCTGTTTATGCTTTTGTGAAAGAGCCGTACTGGGGTTCGTTTGTGGAGCCTGACGACGCGCTTTCAATGGTAAAGGAAATACAGTGGCAGACAAGGGAACAGCCTCACCAGAGCATAGAGCTTATGATAGACGGCGTTGAAATCTACGGCTGCGAAAAATAATTTGTTTTGTCCTTTACTGTAGAGCCGCAATATATTGCGGCTGGTTTTAAGCGGTTTAAATTGGCCTATGCAGTGGTAGGCGCGTCCCTTCAGGGCGCGGCAGTTTCTTTGTGTTTTATTGCCGACTCTCCGTGCATCTGACCATCCGACCCTCTGCTTTACAGGGCTTGGGTGTATTTTTTCAGAGCGCGCCGCAAACTGGTGTTCTTGGATCCAAACAATCCTGAAATCTACAGTTGTGTTAATTCATTGGCAATCCGGAACTCCCGTCACACACATGTATGCCGGCGCAGCATTAAACCGCCCCTGCCGCATACATACTGAATTTGCGCGGCACGCACTGAAAAAACACACCCAACCCCTGTGTTTCTTATCTAATCTTCGAATATCGAATCTTCAATTATTTTGCATCCGACCGTCCGTCCCTCTGCTTTACAGGGCTTAGGTATGGCAGTGGTTGGAACGAGCCTGCGAGCGGAAATCCCGCAATGAAGCGAGTTTGCGAGCGTAAGCAGGCGGGATAGACGCGGGTCTTTAATATTGCATCTACATCAAACATCATGCAATATTATCCGCGGTAGTTGGTTTAGTTTTTGTATTGGCAGCCGCGTCCCTTCAGGGCGCGGCAGTTGATTTAATATCTAAGACAAAAAGATCCGCGGGCTGAAGACCCGCGTCTACCAGTTCAAAACCTCCAACCGTCCATCAGTTTACGGCTGCATATATGAAAAAAATTCAAACTTAATTTGTCAGTAATATTTAAAAAGTAAGACGTTTTTAATTTGACTTACATTTCATTATGCAGTATATTTACAGTATCAGGAGGTATTCAATGTATACATGCACAGTGACTTCAAAAGGGCAGATAGTAATACCGGCGCAGATACGAAAGCGGCTTAATATAAAAACAGGTACAAAGCTTGCCATGCAGGATACCGGGATGGAAATTACCATAAGGCCGGTAACGTCCGGTTATCTTGACGCGGTTGCGGGTGTTTTAAAGAGCAAAAAAAACCTTGCGCACGTGCTTCTTGAAGAAAGGGCCGCGGAATATGGCAGGGAAAAGAAAAAATGAGATTTGTGCTGGATTCTTACGCCATGATTTCATTTCTTCAGCGTGAAAAAGGTTTTGAAACAGTAAAAAACGCCATGGAAAAATCCATTCAAAAAGGGATAAAAACCCTGATGACAACTGTCAACTGGGGCGAGGTTTATTACATCATAAAAAGGGAAGAGGGAGCCCTTGTGGCTGATGCAATGGTTGAAATAATGGACACACTTCCGGTTGAACTGCTTCCCGCGGACAGGGAAATTACAAGGAAGGCAGCCGCCCTGAAATCGGAAAAAAAGATGTCTTATGCCGACTGCTTCGCGGCTGCAGCCGCAATAATGAATAAAGCCGTGCTTATTACCGGGGATAAAGAGTTTAAGGAAGTTGAAAAGCAAATTGAAATAGAGTGGATATGAAAAAATAAAGGCATATAAATATTTTTATATGGTTGTTGTTATTTTTGGTTTATATACCGGTAGCCGCGGGCTTTAGCCCGGGGCAGTTGTAGTGTTCTTTGTCTTTACTTCCGACCCTCCGTGCATCCGTCCCTCTGCTCTACAGGGCTTGGGTATGGCAGTGGTAGGCGCGTCCCTTTAGGGCGCGGCAGTTGTAGTGTTCTTTGTCTTTACTTCCGACCCTCCGTGCATCCGTCCCTCTGCCTTACAGGGCTTGGGTATTGTACCGGTAGACGCGGGTCTTCAGCCCGCGGCAGTTGATTTAGTTATTTATTGTAGAGCCGTAATATATTGCGGCTCGCTTTAGGCAATTAAAGTTGGCCTATTCCTTGGTAGACGCGGGTCTTTAGCCCGCGGATCTTTTAGATTATATAATTATTATGTTTCATACAAAACCTAAACTAACTGCAACTGCCGCGGGCTAAAGACCCGCGTCTACCAAGACAAAACCGAATCTTTGTTCCTAAGTTTACCCTGCTTTTCTAAACGTATGCAGCCCTCATTCTAACTAAATTTGTTATAAATTGTTGATTTTTAGTTATTTTGTGTTATATTTAGTTTGAGAGCAATAAAGAAAAGGCAGGCCGGTATAACGAAAAGGAGGCAATAAAAATGGGGTCAAAAATGTCTTCGTTTACAATACAGATGGACAGCGAAATCAAGAATGAATTAAGGGAAGTCTGCGACAAAGAAGGGTACAAACTGAATAAATTCATTGAAAAAGCCGTAAAAAATGAATTAACCAGGCGGCAGCTGCAGAATGACTACCTTATATACGCCAATTACATGGCAAATGAGAAAGCAACCGCCGTTGACCTTAATGAATTCGCGGAAAGCATAGGGGTTAAGATAAATAAAGGTCATAAAGGTAAAATTAAATGACGGCGGTAAGGCTTTATAGGATTGCTCAAACCGCGCAGATTTTTATGAAAAAAAGGCCTATGATAAAGGAACGGCAGGAAATATATGATGAAATCTGCACCCTTGCACATAAAATCCGCCCGTACAAAGAAAGCGACGGTATCCGGCGCATAGCGCCTGGTTTCTATAAATACACAACCAAAAAATTTATATTTGATTTTGAAGATGCAAATGACGGGTATATTACCATCGCTAAAATTTCGTATATAGAAAAGGTATAGATAAAAACACGAGATTACTGCGAAAATTCATGTTATTCCTGCTGTTAAAAATCATATTTACATAAAATTTTATATTGCTTATAATCATTTTGAGGGGAACAAAAAACAGGGAGGGTATTATGAAGAAATCCGCAATTGTTTTAATGTTGTCTGTTTTTATGCTTATGTTTGCAGGTTGCGCGGAGCTGGAAAAGTACATGATTAAATCCAACTACAACGCGCAGGAAGCCGAAGGCCAGACTGTAATGACCGCGGGTTATACTGAAGCATATTATGCCGCAAGAAAATGCCTTTTGGACGACGGTTTAAAAATTGTCCGTAATTCAAGCAACCTTCCTGTTGTCCTTGTCGGGGAATCCTATAAGATGAGAAGCGAAGGCGACAGGCTTTCGAACACACTTTTTTCAAACATGCTTGGCGGTAAAAAAGCAACTGAAAGCGTAGTTGAAAAAGAGGTAAAAAGCAGGCAGTTTATTATCAAGGCAAGGTATGATGAAAACTGGAAAATAGTTGAAGGCAAAATAGGCGTCATTTATACGGGAAATATAACAGGGGTAAACGGGCAGGGGAAAGCGGTCAAGACAATAGAAGCAAGCGTTTCAGAAGATGAAAAGCAGAGGGCAATGTCAAAACTTAAAAGTTTAATTGACGAATACACAAAAGACAGCAGTAAAATGGGGCAGTAAGAATTTTATAATTCCGTTAAAAAAAAACCGCAGGAGCGATCCTGCGGTTTTTTTTATTTTAAAAATAAAAAATGTTGACATCCCGGTATCCGCGCTGTATAACTATATTACCAAATGTTCATATAGTGATCCGGGAGGAAAGATGGTTAAAATATTCAAGGCTTACGCGGATGAAACAAGGCTTAAAATAGTAAAACTTCTGCTTTCCAAACAGGCAAAAAACGGGCTTTGCGTCTGTCAGATTTTAAACGCGCTTAAGATGAAACAGGCCGCTGTATCCAAAGCCCTTAACGTTTTAAAAAACGCCGGTGTTGTTACTGATACAAAAAAAGGGCTGTGGGTATACTATTCAATTGCAGAAAACAATCAGACACAGGCCTTAAACGGCATTATAAAAAAAGAACTTGCTGCCGATGCTGATGCCAGAAAAACAGCATGCGGCATAAAATCGCCGCAGGCATGCTGCGGAATCAAGAGGAGAAAATAATGGACGGCACAAAAAAACTCTCATTTGTTGACAGATACCTGACACTGTGGATATTTCTTGCAATGGCA
>Ga0209717_1003405_pt1 | contig 13925 bp, 9 predicted proteins | sample AD_UKC048_MetaG_FD_184418 | JGI IMG/M metagenome (GOLD analysis project Ga0209717, IMG submission 184418) | Active sludge microbial communities of municipal wastewater-treating anaerobic digesters from USA - AD_UKC048_MetaG (SPAdes) (version 2) | ecosystem: Engineered > Bioreactor > Anaerobic >... | reverse complement strand
ACTTTGCGATATCCGCCAGACGCAGAACCTGCTGGGATGGGATGAAAATCAGGTAGCCGGTTTTGAAATCTGGCTCGACGATCTGCGGGATATCGATATGTATAATAGTTACATTTACAATGAAGTTCTTCCGCCAGACCTGCTGAGTGTCAGCATTCGTGAGAAATTTCCCGCCATATTCGAATGGCTGCAATTGCAGGATTACAATGAAATTGTCATCCTCGGTCTGATGCTGGCAGTGGCGATCATCAATATGGTCACCGCATTGATGGTGCTTCTGCTGGAGCACACTTCCCTGATCGGCATTTTGAAGGCGCTGGGTGAACAGGACGGCCGAATCCGGCAGATTTTCCTGTACTATGCAGCGGTCATTACACTTACCGGTATGTTCTGGGGCAACCTGATCGGTCTGGGCTTTTGTTTTCTGGAAGATAAATTTCACCTCATTCATCTCAACGAAGCCGACTACTACCTGTCTTACGCACCGGTTAAAATTAACTGGCTTGCCATCATCGGGGTAAATGTCGGGACGCTCGTTATTACCCTGATGTTTCTGCTGATACCGGCGCTCTGGGTTTCCAAAATTGCGCCGGTCCGTGCTATCAGGTTTAGATAGTTCGAAGTCGTCAGTGCGAAGTGCGAAGCCTGCGCAAGTTCGAAGTCGTCAGTGCGAAGTGCGAAGTCAGGCTACCGCTCGATCCTGGGACTTCGCACTTCGCACTGACGACTTCGCACTGGTCACAGTCACTTTTCAGTCAGGACAACCTGCGAACGTGTTAAATGGCAGAGCCGGCAATACCTTTGCGGCCTGTTTTTAACAAGCGTTACATCGCCTGAAATCCTAGATCAATATGACTGAATCCTCCGGCATCTTTTCCGCAGCCAACGAATCCAAACATCTTTTTCTGCGTGCCGCTGCCGGCATCGCTACCGAACGCCCGCCGGTCTGGCTGATGCGGCAGGCCGGCCGCATACTCCCGCAATACCGGGCGCTGCGCTCCAGATTTCCGGATTTCAAGGCATTTGTAAAAACGCCGGAAGCCTCCGCAGAAGCCACCATACAGCCGGTTGATGAATTGGGTGTAGATGCCGCCATCATTTTTTCAGATATTCTGGTCGTACCCGAAGCCATGGGGCTGGATTACGAGATGATCGAAGCCAAAGGCCCCAGATTTCCAAAAGTAATTGAAAATCAAGGAGATGTATCGGCTTTGCTTTCCGGAGAAGCAGCTGCCATACAATTGTCATACGTGTATGAAGCCCTGAAAATCACGAAACGTGAACTGGCCGACCGGGTTCCGCTCATCGGTTTTGCGGGCGCTCCCTGGACCATATTTGCCTACATGATAGAAGGCAGCGGCAGCAAAACGTTTTCCAAAGCGCGCCGGATGTTGTACGTGGAGCCGCACCTTTCGCATACGTTGCTTCAAAAAATCACGGATACCACGATTGCCTATTTGCGCGGGCAGGTGCAGGCGGGCGCCGATCTGTTACAATTGTTCGATTCCTGGGCAGGCGAATTACCACCCGCGCATTACCGTGCTTTTGCAGTGCCTTATCTGCGTCAGATTTGTGAAGCGCTGCCCGACGTCCCCAAAACAATTTTTGCCAAAGGCGCATGGTTTGCACTGGAAGATATAGCGGATTTGCCTTGCCAGGTAATTGGTCTGGACTGGAATATCACACCCGAATTTGCCAAACAGGCGACAGGTGGTAAAAAAGTGCTTCAAGGCAATCTGGACCCTTGCACGTTGTATGCCGACGCGGCTACCATCAAAAAAGAAACAAAAAAAATGCTGAATGCCTTCGGGGGCCATCATATCGTCAACCTTGGCCACGGCGTTTACCCGGATACGCCGCTGGATGGCGTTCGGGTGTTTGTGGAGACGGTGAAAGAATGATGAACGATGAACGATGAATGATGAACGATGAACGATGAATGAATAGCAATCGTGTAATCTTTACGGCTATTCAATCTATTAATACAGGTTCATCGTTCATCATTCATCGTTCATCATTCATCGTTCATCATTCATCGTTCATCATTCTTTTCAAACACCCTTGCTTCCGCGCGCCGCAGCGCCATGGCATTTACCTTTTGACCTACGTTTTTGCCGATCCGTAGTCCTTCCTTGCAATCCATACGATAATGAACCCCGATGAGGACACGGGATGTCGCATTTTCCTGCGCCATTTCCGTGAAAGAGTGGTAGGTACGCGGTTTTCCGGTAAATTCCTGCCGGTTTTCGTGTGTTCTATCGGTCATAGTAAACTGATCTCCAAGATGCGCAGACAGCACTTCAGCAGCGGCGGCGCCGAAAGCCGAGTGGCCGGAAGGGTAGGAGGGGAAATTCGGGTTTTCGTGCAAGGGCGACCAGTCTGTTTTAATTACCCTGCGGATGTAGGTTTCCGGTCGTTCGCGGTTGTACGTGTATTTAGAATTCCATGTGACGATCCCTACATCGCACATGGCAATGGCCATTTTAAGGTATGTTTCGATGACTTCCGTGAAAGGCAGGTGTGCTTCTGCCATTGCCTGATTGGCTATAGAAATCCAGCGGCCGGCCGGAGTAACCGTCAGTCCCGGCAAATCGTCGCTCCAGAGTTCGGCAATCCAGCGATTTTCCTTGCTGAGCGGATGAGAGACCGAAAAAACTTCCAGCGCTTCCGTGTGTAATCCGGAACCCGGCGATTCTTCGAAAGGCAAGGGGGGCTTCACCGGTATGTCGGGAATAGTGGCAACAAAACTGCGCACCTTTCCCCAGTTGGGCAACAAAGGCGGAAGCGGGCGTTTTCCCTGGGGGTGCCAGCAACCGGGACTGGAGTCGGCCACGTAATTCCGGTCGAAGTTGTATAAAAATGCATCATGGCCTTCTTTGTCGGTAGCGGACCATTGCCAGACCGCTTTGCTAACCGACTGGCCATACGTTTTGGATTGGTACAGGATGTTCACATCGATGATTTCATGAAAACGACGGGCATAACTGTCTTCCAGATCATCAATACGTTTTTTTAGATGCTCCGGTGTTGTCGGAAAAAAATCCCGCAGAATCTGGGCATAAGCGGCATTTATACTGCTGGGAAGGTGGAACTGGCCTTTGGCAGGCAAAATGGCCGGCCGAACGTAGCCCGGGCAGTATTGTTCCATGGAAACATAGCCCTGCAAATCCGGCAGGGCCGCTTCATAAGCCGCCATTTCGACGTAGGCAAACATACGCGCACTCACCGGCGGCCGGTATCCCGGCGTATATCGCTCCAGATCCAGCATAAGATTGTTCCAGGCCAGGGTGGCTTCGGTTGCCATCCGGTGCTCCTCCGACTCGGAATCCCCCAGGCTCCCGCAACTTTGTCCCAGAGCGATACCCAGCATGGAGGCAAACAGAAATGCATTTTTCAGACAGACAAACCAGTTCCTTTTCATAAGCCAAGTGAGTGTTGGTTGAAGCCGGGATGATAATCGGTTATTGTTTTTCAGGATTATGGTAACGTAAAATCGGTCTGCGGCAACTCCGCTCACTGCTCACCGCATATATTATGGAAAACTCAGCTTGAACGTCGTCCCTTTGCCCTGGGCCGACACAACGTCCAGCACCACGTGGTGGAGTTTTAAAATACTATCCACCAGCGAAAGGCCGATACCCGAGCCGCGCACATGAATATTTTGAGAACTGCGGTAAAACGGCTGAAAAATCAATTGCAGATCCTTCTGCGGAATACCGGGGCCGTGGTCCCGGATTTCCACAAAGTGTTTGCCTATCGGGTCGAACCCGATCTTGACCTCCACTTTTTTATCCGCCGAGAACTTGCAACCGTTGTCCATCAGGTTCTGGAAAGCCGAACGCAGCAGTGATTCATTTCCATTCACACAAAGTTGGTCTTCACTTTCCGGGATACCTTCTATATCGAAAGAAATATGATAATCCGGGTGCATGCGCAGCAGGGCGGCCCTGGTTTGCAGCATAATTTCGTCGAGACGTACCTGCTCGAAAACGATATTGGTGCCTTCCGAATGTACGCGAGCGAGTTGCAGCAGTTTTTCCGTCACGTCGCTCAACTCGCGGGCATCTTCGTGTACGGAAGTCAGGGTGGCATGGTATTCGGCTGCACTGCGTTTTTTATCGAGTGCTACTTCCAGTTGCGACAGAATGACCGACAAGGGGTTTTTCAGTTCATGCGACACGTTGGAAATAAAACTTTTCTGCATGCGAAAAGCAAACTGTATCCGGTCCAGCAGCCGGTTGAAAGTGACAACCAGTCTGGAAATTTCGTCGTGGTTGTTGGCAGCATCCAGGCGGGCGCTCAGGTCGGATGGGAGTATGCGGTCTACCTGATTGATGATGCGGGAAACGGGCGACATGGCTTGTCCGGCATAAAACCAGCCGCCGGCCGCCACAATTCCGATGCCCATAAAGAAACTGATAATCAGAATGTTGCGAAGGTTGCCGAGTTCTTCCGAGTTAAAAACCGATTCGGCAACGATGAGGTATTGTTTGCCGGAGTGGCTTCGGTGCGAAATACCGATGGCATGCAGTTCGTCGTGCAGGAAACAAGTCTCTTCGCTCGATCGGAGTTGTTGTAGCCGTCCGTCGGGCAGGGGAGGAGCATCGGCATTAAAAGCAAACACCATTTCCAGGTTGGCATTGTAAATCGTCACATTTTCCCGAAAGGGTAAAACTTCCCCGGCATCCTGCTTCTCCGGCTTCAGCAATTTCAGTTTTTCTTCTTCATGCAGCACCATTTCGGCAGTCATAAGCGCCTTGGATCGCAGGTTGTTGTAGAACTCACCTTCCGTAATCTGACGGAATTTAAAATAGATAAAACACAGCGACAGCAGCAGGATACCTGCTACCAGAATGATAAACTGTAAGGTGAGTTTGCTTCTGATTTGCATGGATGGTGTCAGACTTCTTCTTCCCGCAGGATGTAACCGTTTTTAAACTGCGTATGGATCAGTTTTTGGGAAAAACCTTTTTCAATTTTTTTCCGTAAAAAGTTCACATACACTTCGATCACGTTGGTTCCCGTATCGAAATGCAGGTTCCAGACGCGCTCGGAAATCTCGTTTTTAGAGATCACTCGTCCGGGATTACGCAATAAGTATTCCATAAGTGCAAATTCCCGGGGCGTGAGCGCAATTTTTTGCCCGTCGCGTGAAAATTCTTTGGTTTCGAGGTTCATTTCCAGATCGGCGAAGTGCAAACTAGGCGTCGACTGGTAGGTTTCCACCGGCCGGCGTGCCAACGCCCGGATACGCATGAGCAGTTCCTTGAATTCAAAAGGTTTGGTCAGGTAATCATCTGCACCGGCTTCGAAGCCGATCACCTTGTCGTCCGTCTGACCTAAAGCAGTGAGCAGAATGACCGGTGTGCGGTTGCCCATTGCCCGCAGGCGGCGCAACAATTCAATCCCGTCCATCTCGGGCATTACAATATCGGAAATGATCACAGCATATTCGTTTTCTGTAGCCAACTGATACCCTTCCGGTCCGTTCAGCGCAGCATCCACGTCAATCTGGTGTTCTTCCAGCCCCTTTTTAAGGGATCTGGCCATTTTCGGTTCGTCTTCAATCAATAACACTTTCATATATGCAGGTTTGCCATGCAAAACACGATAAAAAACGAGGCAACTCGGGCACGAAAACTTACCTTTGCCATCATTTTAATCGCTTTTTAATAAAATTTCACCCGCTTTACGTAAAACTGGCCGGTACTTTGCTGCATGATTCGCAAATGTTTAACGAAAAAACTAAATTTATGCAATTTCTGAAAAGTTACACTCCTCTTGCCCTTTTGCTGCTTTTGACAATAGGGCTTCTGGTCCCCGCATGTAAGGACGACAATCCGGTCGAAACGGCCGATAAATCCCTGGTAAAAAACTACGACAACAAGGTCGCATATGACTGGAACGAACTGTTCCTGCAGGTCGAGCGTTATGCTGCAGGCTACCGCCCCGGCCCGGCGCCACGTGCACTTGCTTACATAGGACTGTCCGCTTACGAAGCCTGCATCACAGGCATGCCTGAGTATAACTCTATGGCCAATCAATATTCCGGCCTGAGCATTCCGCAAGCCGAAGATGCCGAATACCACTGGCCTACCGTTATCAATGCATCCAATTCTTACCTGATGCAGCGCTTTTTTCCGAATGCAGCCGATAACCTGCGCCAGAAAATGATTGCGTTGGCCAACCAGTACAACGATAAAGGTGAATCTGAAGTGAGCCCGGAAATTTTCCAGCGCTCTAAAGCATACGGCGAGGAAGTTGCTGCGGCCATTTGGGCATATTCCAAAACCGACCTGATCGGCCACGACCACTACCTGGATCCGTTCCAGGGTTACAACTGGCAGGACCACTTCGTCAGCGACGGCGACTGGAAACCGACATTCCCCGGCCCGGGCAAACCCATGGGTGGTGTTTGGGGCGGCGCCCGCACTTTTGCTATTTCTGAAAAACTGTGCCGTCCGCCGCTGCCTTATTCCACTTCCACTTCTTCCGATATGTACTCCCAGGCGTTGGAAGTATATGCTCAAAATACCCCGGCCCTGTCTTACGAAGATGAGTGGGTTGGCGAGTTCTGGAGCGATGACCTCGTTAGCCTGACTTTCAGCCCCGGCCCACGCTGGCTGGCTATCGGCGACCAGGTAATGGCAGAAAAAGGCAGCAATCTTGAAACTGCTGTTTTTATGAATGTGAAAATGGGTATGGCACTTAACGATGCTTCCATTGGCGCATGGTATTCCAAATATTACTACAACACCGAACGTCCTCAAACGTATATTAATCGGGTAATTGACCCAACCTGGAAACCGGCACTGTACAACCCGATGACCGGTGACGAAGGCATTACGCCGTCGTTCCCTGCTTATCCTTCGGGTCACGCTACCATGGGTGGCGCAGGCGCTGAAGTACTGGGAGACGTCTTCGGATATGCATACGCTATGGCCGACAAATGCCACGAAAATCGCTCGGAATTTGAAGGCAAACCGCGCAGTTTCGGTAGTTTCTTCGAAATGGCACAGGAAAGTGCCTGGTCGCGCATTCCACTGGGCGTACACCTGCGCATGGATGCTGAAGAAGGTGTTCGTTTCGGTACCGCCGTCGGCCGTCAGGTGAACAGACTGCCCTGGAAAAAATAAAACGAACTGCTACGGGTGTCCCTAACGTAGCGGGGATATTCAGGCGGTAAAAACTGTATATTTCGAATGTGCCCCGTCAGTGCGACCGGATCCCGGACAGGATCGATCCGTACTGGTGGGGCATCTTTTTTACATTCCTTCACTTCACACAACTGCTGCCATGCTGCCCAAAATTTCGTTTGCCCTGCTGTTTGCCCTGAGCGTGATTTCCCTGCATTCCTGTAAAGAAAAGGGGCCGCAACCCTCCGAAAAAGTGGACCGCTATGAAAATGGCGTCGTTTCCCGTAAAACTTCGATGCTCGGAGACAAAAAAGAAGGTAAAATGACCGATTATTATAACACCGGTAAAGTGATGGCCGAACGCTGGTTTGTAAATGACCTGCAACAAGGAAAAACGGTGATTTATTATGAAAGTGGAAAATTAAAGGAAGTACAATACTTTAAAGACGGTAACCACCAGGGCGGAGATACAATTTGGTATGAAACCGGCCAACTACAGTTCACCGTCAATTTTGACAACAATTTGAAACATGGTGAATTATACAAATGGTCGCCGGAAGGAACGCTGATTTTTAATTCCCGCTATCAGCACGATACGCTGGTGGCAGTTAAAGGAAATATGATACCGCCAAAGGTTACCATAGGCCAGATGGACGAAAAATGATTGTTATTGCTTGTTTTTCGATGATTAATGAAAGAAATCGCGCATCAATCCAGTATTTTAATCGACTTTTAAGTTAAACCCAAAACAGCACTGCCGTTCTTTGCAGCCTCTTTCATTCAAAGTCTCCGTCATGTTAAAAAAACTACTGTTTAGTACTGTCGGCCTGATGACAGCGTCTTTCCTGTACGCTCAGCAAAGCCCGGATGACAGCCTGACACAACTTCAATTGCGCCAGATCGAAATTAATGCACAGATCAACCAGATCAGCCGGCTGCCGCAAACGCAGGGCGCTTATCTGTGGGCCGACAAGAAAAATGAGGTTATCAATTTGCAGAATATCGACGCCAATATCGCTGAAAAAACGCCGAGGCAGATATTTGCGAGGGTGCCGGGCGTATTTGTGTACGACATGGATGGCACGGGCAACCAGACCAACATCAGCACCCGCGGACTCGATCCGCACCGCGGCTGGGAATTCAATATCCGCGCCAACGGCACCATCACCAATTCGGACATGTACGGCTACCCGGCCAGCCATTTCAGCCTGCCCATGGAAGCCATCGGGCGCATCGAACTGGTTCGCGGTACCGGCGCGCTTCAATTCGGCGCTCAATTCGGCGGTATGCTGAATTATGTGCTAAAACAACCCGATACCACCCGCGCGATTACTTGGGAAACCATCAACTCGGTCGGCTCTTTCGGCCTGCTCAGCACTTATAACGCCATAGGGGGAAAAGTGGGCAAACTTCAATACTACGCCTATTACAGCAAGCGTACATCCGATGGGTATCGCGACAACAGCGATTCCGATTACGACGGTCAGGGACTTGTCCTGAAATACGCGGCCGGCAAAAACCTGACGATCGGAGCGGAATTGCTGCGTTCGGAATACGTTTACCACATTCCGGGTCAATTGAACGACAAGATGTTTGCAGAGAATCCGCGGCAGTCGACCCGTTCGCGCAACTATTTCAACCCGGAAATTTATGTGCCATCGGTATCGCTGGAATGGAAAACCGGCGCGCGGAGCGTACTGGCCTGGAAAGCGTCGGCTGTTCTGGGTGAGCGTCGCAGTGTGCTGTACGATGGCACGGCGAATATTCAGGATACGATTAACCGGGCTACGTTCCAGTACAATCCGCGCGTGGTCGACATCGACTTTTTCAATAGTTATTCCAGCGAACTGCGATTTCTCCAGAACTATTCTTTGCTGGGGTCTACCTCCACGCTTTCTGTTGGTGTGCAGTACATCAACAACGACATGAATCGCAAGCAACAAGGCAAAGGAACCACAGGCAGCGATTTCGATCTGACCATCGATCCGAGTGGCTGGGGGCGCGATTTGCATTTCAAAAGCCGGAATATTGCGCTTTTTCTTGAAAACAAGTTCCAGTTGACACGCCGGTTTTCCATCACGCCGGGTATCCGCTATGAAAACGGCGATTCCAGATTTTCAGGAACTACGACTTACTACAATGCAACGGAACTGCCGAATACGATCAAACACAATTTCCCTCTGCTGGGCCTGAGCGCCGGGTATGCGGTTAATCGGAATCAAAACTTTTATGCAGGTTTTTCGCAGGCATACCGTCCCGTTATCCTGAAAGAGATCATTCCGGCAACCATTTATGAGCGCTCGGACAAAGACCTCAAAGACGCATACGGCTACAATGCCGAACTGGGCTGGCGGGGTACTGCGGGCAACTTCAAATGGGACCTGAGCGGGTTCCTGCTGCAATACAACAATCGCCTGGGTAGCGTTGCTCTGGAAGAAAACGGCGTGTTCTATATTCTGCGCACCAACATCGGCAACAGCCTTACGAAAGGCCTGGAAGCCTTCGGAGAATACTCCTTCCAACTTTCTGACGCCGTGCATTGTAATATTTTTACTTCTACGGCATTTTTCAAAGCCCGCTATCAGGATGCCGCGGTTCGTACCGGCGACAAAAACACGGATATATCGGGCAATAAACTGGAAAGCGTGCCGGACGTGATTACGCGGAACGGCCTTACCGTGAAATACAGCAGACTGAATGTATCTGCCTTGTACAGTTATACGGCTGAAACCTTCGCCGATCCGCTGAACACCGTGACGCCTTCCGCAAACGGTTCGGTGGGTCTGGTACCCGCTTACGGTCTGCTGGACCTCAACGCCTCCTTCCGTATTTACAATAATATGAGGCTGCGTGTGAGTGTCAACAACGTGACGGACAAACAATATTTCACCAAGCGCCCCACGTTTTACCCGGGGCCCGGCATCTGGCCTTCCGACGGCCGCAGCATCGTGGCTACGTTATCGGTAAAATTGTAAACCTCGTTTCGCAAGCCAGATCAGGATTTAGATATTATCAGCCTTCCCGGTTTGGGCGCCGGGAAGGCATTTTTTTGTCTGCAACCAATATGTTTGAAAAACGAACGGCATTTGCTCCTTGGCGCCTCATCTTTTTTGGGAAAAAATTGTGTAATTCAGACATGATTCAAAATATAATTTTCACCTTTGCTTCGTGACATTGCTTTTAAAGGGTTTTATGTTTCCGGCGCATCTCACAGACAGCAAACCTTATTTTTTCACTTATAGTTATGATGACGCGCTATCCCCACGAAACCCGCATTCTGGTCGCTACGGATTGTATCATTTTCGGTTTTGACGGAGAGGAACTGAAATTGCTGATTATCAAACGCAACTTTGAACCGGAGGTAGGGAAATGGTCGCTGATGGGTGGTTTCCTCCATGAAAATGAGGACCTGGAAGTTGGCGCCAAAAGAATTTTGTACGACCTGACAGGTCTTAGTAATATTTATGTGGAACAGTTGGGTGCATTCGGCAAAGTAGACCGCGACCCGGTAGAACGTACCTTGTCGGTAGCCTTTTTCGCCCTCATCAATATTCACGACCACGATCAGGACTCCGTCCGGTCTCACCATGCGAACTGGATCAGCCTGAAAAACAAACCGGCGCTGATTTTTGATCACGACGAGATGGTGGCGCTGGCGCTGGACCACCTGAGGTACAATGCGGCCATGCATCCGATCGGGTTTGAATTACTGCCGGAAGAATTTACGATTCCCCAGTTGCAAAAACTGTACGAAGCGATTTACGATATGCAACTCGATCGCAGGAATTTCAGCCGCAAGATTTTGTCTACGGGTTTGCTGATCGATACCGGCGGGAAAAACGAAAACTCCACAACCAAAAAAGCGGTACTGTACCGCCTGGACAAGGAAAAATACCAGAAGAAGTTTTATGCTTTCTGGAATTTTATGCCCAACCAGCATTCGCATTGAATCATTAGGCAATAATAAAGTATTGGCTATCAGACAGTTGAGTCGTAGCCTCTTTTTTTAGGAAAGATTGTGTCAGTTTGACACGGATTTAATACCCCCATTTCAACACGTTATTTTCAACCGCTTATGAAAGCGATTCCGAACATGAAACAACGATTTGTACTCTTATTTTCCGTACTCTTTTCCACGATGCTTTCTGCCCAGTCGCCGGCAGTTTTTAACGTAGATGTGGCGCATCCCGGCGCGGACATTTCTCCTTCCATGTGGGGTATTTTTTTTGAAGACATCAATATGGGCGCCGATGGCGGCCTGTACAGCGAACTGGTGAAAAACCGCTCTTTTGAATTCAATAAACCCCTGATGGGCTGGAAGGAAGTCAAAAAAGACCCTGCGTCGGGTTCTATCCTGATTGAAAACCGGCAGGAAAAAAATGCCGCCAATCCCCGTTTTGCCCATGTGACTTCACATGCCCCGAAAGGAGAATATGGCCTGGTGAACGAAGGATTCCGGGGAATGGGGCTCAAAAAAGACCTTATCTACGATTTTTCCGTGTGGACGGGCACTACTACCGGCAACCTCGTATTACATGCGGAACTGCTGAATGCTGCCGGGGAAGTGATCGGCGCGGCCAGTCTGGTTCCCGTTGTTTCCAATGGCTGGAACAAACAAACCGTTTCCCTGCAATGCCGGGAAACGGAGCCCAAAGGCAGCCTGCGTATCTGGTTTGCCGGAAACGGCTCCACGGATGTGGACATGATTTCTCTTTTCCCGACGGACACCTGGAAAAATCGCCCGGGTGGTCTGCGGGGTGATCTGGTTCAGTTGCTCGCCGATATGAAACCCGGTTTTATGCGGTTCCCGGGCGGCTGCATCGTGGAAGGCCACGATCTCTCCGTTCGGTATCAATGGAAAAAAACCATCGGTCCGGTGGAAGAGCGTACCGCGATTATCAACCGCTGGAACTACGAATTTGCACACCGGCCCACGCCGGATTATTATCAGTCGTTTGGGCTGGGATTTTTTGAATATTTCCAGATGTGCGAAGATATGGGAGCCGAACCGCTGCCTATACTGAACTGCGGCATGGCCTGTCAGTTTAATACCTCCGAAGTGGTGCCGCTGGATCAACTCGATCCATATGTGCAGGATGCGCTCGACCTGATCGAATTCGCCAATGGCGATGCCACAACAGCCGGCGGAAAACTGCGTGCCCAACTGGGCCACCCGGCTCCGTTCGGCATGGAGTTGCTGGGTGTCGGCAACGAACAATGGGGCGAGCAGTACGTGGAACGTTTCGAAGTTTTTCAGAAAGCGATCAAATCAAAGTATCCCGAAATCAGGCTTGTAAGCAGTGCCGGACCCGGATCGGAAGGCGAGCAGTTTCGATACCTTTCCAAAGCGATGGCTGGACTGGGTGCGGATATTGTCGACGAGCACTATTACCAGAAACCGGAATGGTTTCTGCAAAATGCCGGCCGTTACGACGCCTACGACCGGAATGGCCCGAAGATTTTTGCAGGCGAATATGCAGCACAAAGCGACCGCGTCGTGAGTATGGAAAACAAAAACAACTGGCGCTGCGCCCTGGCGGAAGCAGCCTTTATGACCGGTCTGGAACGCAATGCAGATCTGGTCAGGCTGGCTTCTTATGCCCCGCTGATGGCGCATGTAGATGGCTGGCAGTGGAAACCCGATATGATCTGGATGGATAATCTGCGGTCGTTCGGAACGCCCAATTATTATGTTCAAAAAATGTATTCCACCAACCGTGGCGACCGGATTCTACCTGTCACCTACAAAAACACCCCGGCTACCGGGCAGGACAGCCTGTATGCTTCGGCCGCATTTGACAAAACGACCAACGAGGCTATCGTAAAGATCGTCAATGCCTCCGGAAAGCAGCAACCCGCCGAAATCATGCTCGCTGGCGCCGGCAAATTGAATGCAGCCGCCAAAATAACCCTGTTGCAAAGCAACAACCTGGAACTGGAAAACAGCCTCGATCAGCCGATGCGCCTGGCGCCGGTTGAACAAACGGCTACTGTAAAAGCAGGCAAACTGAGTACTGTTCTGGCGCCGTATTCCTTTGCTGTATTCCGGATCAAACTGAAATAGCAGCCTCCGGTCTTGCCTCGAATCTTTCAAATACATACGCACAAATCCCTGGTTATCAACACGGATAACCAATAACTAATAACGGATAACTCACAATGTTCGACTTGAAAAAACTGGAAGTCTGGCTCGTCACCGGTAGCCAGCACCTGTACGGTGAAGAGACGTTGCGACAGGTAGCGGAACACGCGCGCACGATCGCCCAGGCGCTGGATACGACGGAAAAAATCCCGGTACAGGTAATTTTTAAACCTGTGGTGAAAACGCCCGATGAAATATACCAGTTATGCCAGGCTGCGAATATGGCCACGCAGTGCATCGGCATCGTCGCCTGGATGCACACGTTTTCGCCCGCCAAAATGTGGATACGCGGCTTGCAAAGTTTGCAAAAGCCTATGTGCCACCTGCATACGCAATTCAACCGCGATATTCCATGGCGCAAGATCGATATGGATTTTATGAATCTGAACCAGTCGGCGCACGGTGACCGCGAATTCGGGTTCATCGTATCCCGTATGCGACTGCGTCGCAAAGTGGTCGTGGGCCACTGGCAGGACCCGCAGGTACACGAACGCCTGAGCATTTGGATGCGGGCGGCAGCGGCGCGACACGACTGGCAAGGCGGCCGGTTTGCCCGATTCGGCGACAACATGCGGCAGGTAGCGGTGACGGAAGGCGACAAGGTGGAAGCGGAAATACAGTTCGGCTATTCCGTGAACGGTTACGGA
>Ga0209717_1003404_pt1 | contig 13931 bp, 12 predicted proteins | sample AD_UKC048_MetaG_FD_184418 | JGI IMG/M metagenome (GOLD analysis project Ga0209717, IMG submission 184418) | Active sludge microbial communities of municipal wastewater-treating anaerobic digesters from USA - AD_UKC048_MetaG (SPAdes) (version 2) | ecosystem: Engineered > Bioreactor > Anaerobic >... | reverse complement strand
ACACCGTAGGCATTTGAAAGTCTTATTATTGTATAAGGTAACTTATATTGTTCATAAGCAGCTTTAGCATACACCTCAACTCACAGCTTATGAAAAGCGTATGATGAACCAGCTAATGGACATAATAATTCATCTCCTTCTTTTGCTGGTTTATTTACTGACTTATCGTAAATCATTGAAGTTGAAATTACAGTTATTTTTTTTAGTTTTCCTTTTTTGAATCCTTCAATTGCAGCTTTAAAACAAGAAATATTAATTAAATCATTTTCAACCATCAAATCAAAAGCATAATCATGGAAAAATGACACACCACCAATCATGGCAGCTAAATTAATAATATGATCACAATCACCAATTAAATCCCTTAATAAATCAGTATTTTTAGCATCACCTTCGATAAACTTATATTTCTTATTATTATCAAAAGATTTTTTTATATCACCATATTTAGATAAATTATCAACACCCACAACTTCATGGCCCAACTCAAGCAATTTCTCTATTAAATATCCCGCAACAAATCCTTTTGATCCAGTTACTAGTATTTTCATTTTTATTATAATCTAAGTAAAATAGTATATATAATGAAACAGTATAAAACATCAGTTACTTTAATCTCACCGCCATCAAGATCCTTCAATCATTATCGGCCTCCAATTGCTCTTTTATCTCTTTCTGGTTACTTATTAAAAAACAAAATATCAACCAAAATTATTGATATTGTTTTTCCGTCTATTGTTAGAGATAAAAAATTTTGGTCAAATATAGAAAGCCATCGTAAGTGGATAGAAAACCAAATACTAAAAAACTATCAAATCAACCAGTCACCTTACGTTGGAATTACTTGTTATACACCTGAGTATGAAGAGGTTTTACTACTTGCTAACAAAATTAAATTAATTAATAAAAAAGTAAAAATCATTATTGGTGGAATACACCCCACATTATATCCAAATGACTTTTTTTCTACACCAAACTCTCCAGTTGACTATCAAGTAATTGGAGAAGGCGAAGAAACATTACTTGAGCTTATAAATGCTCTTTCTAAGCATAAATCTATTAAAAATATTAGAGGTATTTGTTTTTTTTCTAAAAATAAAATAACCATAAATCCACCAAGACCAACTGTCGATAACTTAGATAACTTGTATTACCCTGCGTATAAATTGATCAATATGAAGTATTACACTACTGCTTCACCATATGCCATCCGAGGTTGTTTTCTTCGTTCTTTTTATCTTCTTGCCACTCGTGGCTGTCCTTCATCTTGTACGTTTTGTGTTGCTAAAAAACTACGACAATTTAATGGTGGCGGAAAATGTACCCGTATTCGTTCAGCAGAAAGTTTAGTAAAAGAGATAAAACTTTTAAAAAACACGCATCATATAGATAGTTTTTATTTTATTGATGATCTTTTTACTATTAATAAAGATAATGTTATTAATTTTTGCAACATATTAAAAGAAGAAAAATTAAATTTGATTTGGGGTTGTTCAGCTAAAGTATCAACATTAAATGAAACTTTATTAAAATCTATGTCAGAAGCTGGTTGTGTTCAAATTGACTTTGGTATCGAAAGAGGATCAGACAAAGCACTTCTTGAAGTTCAAAAAGGAATTAATCTCTCGATGATTAACAATATATTTAAACTATGCAAAAAATATAATATAAGAACATTTGCGAATTTTTTAATTAATTTACCCAATGAAACAAAAAAAGATTTACTTGATATAAATAATCTTATAGAGAAATTATCACCTGATATTGTTACTTTAAATATTTTTTGTCCTTACCCAGGAACTGAAATCTATGATTCTCATTCTTATAAATTTTCCAAATCTGAATATAAAGAATTATTCAATAGTGCCGACCTAATAAACACTTATCCTACCAAATACAGATTTTCTCTTCATAAAATTGATCTTAATCAATGGTCTAATACTTATAATAAAAAATACAATCATTTTTTTCCTGTTTTGAAATTTCACCTTTCTTTTAAGTATTTTTATATTCTCTTTAAATCTAAAAATAAACTCGATTATCTAAAACAATTCAAAAATTTAGTTTTTGAATTTATTTTACAAAAATTTTAGTATGAAAATTCTTTTTATTGAACCATGTCCTATGTATTTTGGTGGATATTTTCGTGCTTTAAACATCGCCAGAGGTTTGTCAGACAACAATTGCCAAACTGATATTTTAATAACTTCTAATAAGAAATTTTTACTAAAAATTATCAAACATAAAATTGACAAAAATATCAATCTTTATGAATTACCAAGATTTTTTTTAAACAATTACATACAAGGAAGATTATTACGTTCTTTAATAAATATATTATTCGCAATTTTTAAGCAATACGATATTTATCATATTGCTATGCCAGTTGAACCAGAATCGAACATACCAGCTCTTTTTCTTAAATTAATTGGTAAAAAAAACTTAGTCATAGATTGGGATGAAATATATTATAACGGTATATTAAAATCTAATAGAATTCTTAATTTTTATAATGGAATTTTTGAGTATATCTTTCCAAAACTATTTAATAATTATTGCGTAGTAAGTGAAATACTAAAACAATTATCCATAAAAAGAGGAGCTAAAAATATCATAAAAATTATTAATGCCGTTAATACAAATCAATTTCCTTTATTTAACAAAAATCGTTCAATTAAAGAACTAAAATTAAACAAAAAATATTTAAATTTATTTATTTTTGGTAATACTCTAACCGGGAATCGAGTTTCTTGGCTTTTTAAAACTGCTGAAAATTTGTTGAAAATTAATCCAAATATTAATTTTTATACCACGTTTGACCCAATACAAATACTTTCCAGAGAAAAATATGAAAATATGTTTTCCGAATTTACAATAAAAAAATTTATTAAAACAGGTTACCTTAGCGAAGATATGTTGGGTAAATATTTATCGGGTTGTGATGCTACATTATTTTTAATGGATAATTCATTTCATGATCGAGCTTGTTTCCCAACAAGAGTTGGAACAGCTCTCGCAGGTAACTCTATTATTGCGACAAACGATAATAATAGCGAAGCCAGTAATTTACTAAAAAAACATGATTGTGCAATAGTTGCCCCAACAATAGAGGATTTACCTAATTTAATAATTTCAACACTATCATCTAATAATTTAAAAATTAAATTACTAAAAAATATTCTTTTAACAAAACAAAAACTTTCTTATAAAAACCAAACTAGAATATTAAAAAAGTATTATCAAAAAATTATACTTTCAAATTCTTCGAGGTAACAGTTTTTCTACTTAAAACTAAATTAAAAACAAGTTTTATTCCGTGTAATCCAATTTTAATCAAGTATATTACATCCTCAATACTTTTTATTTTTTTAAATATTCTTCTAATCAACTTTATTGTTAATAATCTTTTCCATAAAAAATTTCTATATAATTTATTTTGTATTTCAATAATTTCTTTACCAGAAAAATATTTTGTCTGACAAGCAACGTCTTCAGAAAATAATAAATGTTTATTCTTCATCAGCCAACCTTCTTTTTTAAATATTTCATATATTGGTGTTCCTGGTCTTGGTCCCAATCTAAAAAAAAATGCTAAATCCACATCAGAATCAATTGCAAATTTAAAAGTCTTTTCCATATTATTTTGAGTTTCATATGGAAATCCTATTATATTTGTAGCCAAAGTCCAAAATCCTAAATTATTTGCGTAAATTGTCAAATCTTTTGCTTGCTCCAAACTATAAGGTTTGCCCACCCACCTTCTTAATTCACCATCACCAGTTTCGATACCAAAAGTAATTCGATAACACCCAGCCTTCTTCATAAGCTTTAGACAATTTTTATCTAGAGTCCAATGAGCAATTCCATTAGGAGTTGTCCATTTTATATTTATTTTTCTTTTTATTAGTTCTTCGCAGATATTTTCCAATCTTTCTTTATTGACTGACATACTATCATCTTGAAAGGCAATTTCCTTTACTCCAAAGTTTTTTATTAAATATTCAATTTCGTCAACAACATTCTTTGCTGATCTTCCCCGCCAACAATGCCTCCACACACTATTAACTGAACAATACAAACAATGACCAGGACAACCCCGTGAAGATACTATCGGAAACACTGGTTTTCTCATATTAAAAACTCCACCTAAATCATATCTACTTAAATCAACTACATCCCATGCAGGAAAGGGGATTTCATCTAAATTTTTTATCAATTCTCGAGGTTTATTCCTGATTATTTTTTTTCCTTTTTTAAAGACAATACCATCTATCTTTGTTATATCTTTATCTTTAACAATTTCTAATAATGTGTTCTCACCTTCACCATAAACAGCAATATCTATATATTTATTTTTTACAACTATTTCGGGATCAACACTTACGTGCGAACCCCCCATAACCACTAATATCTCACTATCAATTTCTTTAATTACCTTAGCCAACTCTAAAGAGTCATTGTAATAAGCAGTAAACATTGTCGATATACCCACTATCTCAGGTTTATATTCTTTTATTCGGTTTTTTATTTCACTATTACTTAAACCATACTTAGTTCCGCCATTCTTTTTAATTTGATGATTATAGCCTTCTGCCAAGGAATCAATTAGAGTTACATCAACACCTTTTTCTTTTAAAAAAGATGTTAAGTACATTAAACCCATCGGTAAATTTGGTCTAACAATTCCCGATCCATAACAAGTTACCGAAGGATAAATCAACAATATTTTTTTCATTTCACCTCAGCAATCTTATTCAGTAAATCACTAGCTAATTGATAATCAGGATATTTACTCAATATTTGTTTTAGTAAAGCTACCGCTTCTTCTTTTTTTCCAATTTCAGCATATATCACACTTAATAAGTAATAATTTTGAATATTTTCTGGCTGTAATTGAATTGCTTGTTGAATATGTGCCATAGCTAAATCGTGTTTCTTCTCAACAAGATCTATTTGAGTTAAGCTTAAATATGTTTGGTACAAACTTGGAGAAAAAGTTAAGGCTACATTATAACTATCTCTAGCCATATCTAGTCTTCCTACTTTGTAAAAGATATTAGCTCGATTATGATACGCGTCGGCATAATTAGGTTTTACAATTACCGATTGAGTAAAACCTTTAATTGCGTTTGTATAATCTCCTAATTTGTCATAATCATCTCCAATATTATTCCAAGCATTATGTGAGTTTGGAGAAACTTGACAAGTGTTAACCCACAACTTATGGTTTGTTGACCAATCATTATTTCTAATAAATGTTCGAAAACTATAAATAATAATTAGTGAAAACAATATTGTATATCCCAACAATCTCATCTTTTTACTAATCTGTTCAATTACAATCGCTAAAAATAAACAAAAACCAAGCGATCCCAAATACATATATCTCTCAGCTACCAACCAACTAACCTTAACTGGAGCAATAGATGGAAGAACGCTAACAATCAAAAATCCTAATGAAAAAAATATATATTTATTTTTAAAATAGAAATAAATAATATTTATTACAAAAATAATTAATATTAACCAATTTAACCAAACCGGAAAAGTAAACATTGTGTGGTATAAAGTTAAATCAATTGGTATCAGTAACAACTGTAAATATTTTGATATTCCAGTTGGATATTGAAAAAAGGGATTATAAAAAACACTTTCTGATTGATTATATCCCGAATTAACCACCGAAACTCGATAATTAATATAAGGTATTGCAACTAAAAAGCCTGTTATAAGTAAAATAAAAATTACAGAAAAAAACTTCGTTGTATTAATTTTTAATTTTTTAAACCCAACAGTAAACGTATACAAAATTACTAATAAAAAAATCGAAAAAGGTCGTGGTTTATCTGTAAGAAAACCTAAAACAAAAAATAATATTGATAGTATTAATAATTTATTATTCTTTTTTTCTAAGTATTTAATAAAAAAAATCAATGAAAGCATTACATACTCTGCAATAATTAAATAAATTCTTCCCGAAATCCAAGAAACAGATTCTGCATGTATTGGATGAACACTAAATAACAAAATTGCCACATTTGAAAAAAAATAATTACCAGTTACCAAAACAAGTAAAACATAAGCCGTAATAATTGTGGCTACATACCAAATTATATTTACAAAATGAAAAGGAAATGCAGAGTTAAAACCAAATAGTAAATTTGTGAAATACGTCGTTATGGTAGCAGTATTACCCATATTAAACATCACACTAATATTATTTATATTTGGATTCTGAGTAATCGAAGCATAATCGTCTGAAACAAAATCTCCATTTAACGAGTTTAAATATACAAATAAAACTAACACAATCGCTAACAACAATACTTTCCAGCCTTTTATAAATATTTCACTTATTTTTGGAAGAATAAAGCCCTCTCTAACTTCACCAACTTCGGCTAATACATTTTTTATTTTTCTCACTTTCTTCTGAGACATATCAATTTATCTTATCATTTCAATTCAATAAAGAAATTCTTCAATTTTTTTTCACTATGTCGAAACCGATAGTTTTTCTCTTCAATCATGGCAATATCAACCATAATTGTTTCAATATCTTTATAGGTTTTATCTATCCAGATTGGTTTTGAATGTTCAAAAGAATAGTTTGCTTTTGCTTTTCTCATCATTAATCCATCCAACTTGGTTATATCTGCCATTACAATCAAATCAAATGGGTTTTTTTCATTTAAATACTTTCCAAATACTCTTACGTAATCTTTTTGACTAAAATCATTGTTTTCATTTGCTACTGACATAATATTTGTCATCAATATTTTTTTAGCCTTACTTTCATGATAGGCTTCAGTCATTCCTTTGGGAAGCATATTAGTAATTACCGAACCATACATACTTCCCGGACAAAAAATAATCACTTCAGCTTTTCTAATCGCTTCAACTGCCTCGGTGTTTGCTTTCACTTCGGGTTCTAGCCATACTTTAATCACCTTATCCAACGACATTCTTAAGTTGTCTAAATTGTGTTCACCTTTAAATATTCTCTTCGATTCAGTTTGAAAACAAATATCAGCCGGTTCTAACGATACCGGAATCACTTGTCCAACAACTCTGGCTGCAGTCAATTCTGAAAACAAACCATCAACATGAGACAAATTACCAACTCTCTCTGCTAAAAATTGAAAAAATATGTTACCAAAGTTTCGCCCACGACCATCTCGAAATCTCAACATTTCCTCCCATTGTTCTTTCTGTTTACCATCAGTCCATAAACTGATTAAAGACCTCCAGTAATCTGAAAATGCCAGTATTTTACCTCTTTCATCTGTTCTCATTCTTCCAGTATCACCACCACTATCAAAAGTAGTAACAATCGAATTAATATTAGTAAATCCTGCAGCTACCAAACTACTATTAATTATTGGCATCCCCGAACCACCACCAATAGTACAAATCTTAGTTTTTAGATTCATTTATCAATTCTATCACCATCTTTTAGTTCAATTTGCTAAACTAAACCATGTATCAGTTATTAAAAGAAATTAAAGATATCTGCCATTGGAAAGAGCTTTTATGGCAAATGGTAGGCAGAGAAGTTAAAGCTAGATACAAACAATCAATACTAGGATACTTTTGGGTAATTTTAAACCCCTTAGCTCAAATGTTAGTTATGTCTTTTGCCTTTAGTTTAATTCTTCGCATTCCCACCAATTCTTCCTCCAATATTCCATATTCAATTTTTTTATTTGTAGCCTTATTACCATGGAACTTATTTGCTAATTCATTATCTTCAGCTACCAATTCTTTAGTAAATAGCAGTACCCTAATCACTAAAGTATATTTTCCCAGAACAATTTTAGTCTTAGCTTCAATTATTTCTAAACTGGTAGATTTTGTTTTTGCCTTATCAATCTTAATAATCTATATGATTATTTACCAAATACCAATAAGCTTCAACATACTCTGGACAATTCCAATATTTTTAATCCAACAAATCTTTACCGTCGGTTTATCACTTTTCTTTTCCGCCGCTAATCTTTTATATCGTGATATTCAATATTTATTAAATCTTCTTTTAGTCCTTTGGATGTATGCCACTCCAGTCATTTATCCAGCCGATATTGTCCCGTCACAGTTCAAATTCGTATTCCAATTAAATCCTATGGCGGTCATAATTAATGCCTATCGCCAAACTATTCTCGGAGGAGGCCAACCAAACTTTTATAGTTTAATTATTGCTTTGTTTTTATCCTTATCAATTCTGTTAATAGGATTCTCTTATTTTAAATCAAGAGAAAAAATATTTGCTGATAACATCTAAACATATGTCTACACCTATTATTACCTTCGACCATGTTACCAAACAGTTTTCTCTTTTATCTCATAAAACCTTTAAAGAATTCCTCCCAGCACTAATTAAAGGTGAAGATACCACTAAAGATTTTATCGCTTTAGACGACTTATCTTTTACTATTAATAAGGGAGAATCTGTCGGTATTATTGGTCCAAATGGGTCTGGAAAGTCCACCATACTTAAACTTATTGCAGGAGTAATGTCCCCCAATACTGGAAAAGTTATAGTTAAAGGTAAAGTTAGCCCATTAATTGAACTTGGGGCTGGTTTTCATTTTGAACTTTCTGGCAGAGAAAATATTTATCTAAATGGAGCAATTTTAGGTTTATCAAAAAAACAAATTAATGAAAACTTTAAAAGTATTGTCGATTTTTCTGAGCTTTGGGAATACATTGATCAACCCGTCAAACATTATTCATCCGGAATGTACATGAGATTAGCTTTTTCAATTGCCATTCATGTTAACCCAGAAATTCTTTTAGTTGATGAGATTTTAGCGGTTGGCGACCCTAAATTTCAAAAAAAATGTTTTCAAAAAATGCTTGATTTTCAAAAATCTGGAGTAACTATCATTTATGTTTCTCACGATCTTAAATCAGTAGAAAACTTTTGTTCAAAAGTTTTCTATCTTCAAAAATCAAAACTAGTTAGTTCTGGAAATCCTAAAACAATTTGCCAAAAATATTTGTCTAACATTTCATGAAATTCACCGGTGAGAGATTAATTCCTAAAATTAATAAGAATACTGCCTTTTACCATGAACACTTAAATCGGTATCTTTTTGCTTGTCAATTCTCTAAAAACAAAACCGTTCTAGATTGTGCTTGTGGTACTGGTTACGGGTCATTTCTTTTGTCTCAATATGGTAAAGCTACCAATGTAACTGGAGTTGACATCTCTAAAGAAACCATAAAATATGCCAATCATCATTATTCACTACCTAACATAAAATATCTCATAGATAATGTTGAATCATTAAATTATTTAAAACCCAATTCATTTGATCAAATCATTAGCTTTGAAACTATTGAGCATATTAACAACCCCTCAATTGCTGTTGAAAACTTTAAAAAAGTTCTAGCAAAAAATGGTTTGTTAATTATTTCAACCCCCAACATTGATAATTATTCAAATCACAATCAATTCCATCTTCATGAATTAAATTATCAAAGTTTTCAAAAAATTTTAAAAAATAATTTTAAAAACGTCGAAATAATTAATCAAAAATATTTTTTATCTCAACAAATATACTCACAAAATTCTGAAAAATTTTTATTTAATAAGCAAACCTTTCAAAAATTTAATGCCATTAACTTGAATTTAAACAAATACCTAGAAAAGCCAGAATACTTTATTGCTTTATGCTCTGATAGCTCATTACCTAAGTATTCAAGCCAAAATATATCTACTAACTTAATTGATAATCTAAACCTTAGCTACGGAATCATTCCACTTGAAAATAAAATATTTCAACTTGAAAAACAATTATCAGAAATAACCTCTTCAAAATTTTTTAAACTCTGGCCACTATATTGTCAATTGAAAAAAATTTTTAAAATATGATTGCTTCAATAATTGTTTTAAATTATCAAGGAGAAAAAATAATTTCTAAAACAATTGATTCGTTGTTAAAACTAAATTTTCCAAGAAAAGATTACGAAATAATTGTTGTCGATAACAATTCTCAAGATAGAAGCAAAGAAATAATTAATAAGTATTCTAAATATATTAAAACTGTTTTTTTACCCACAAATTTAGGTTTTGGAGAAGGCAATAATCAAGCAATAAAAACTGTAAACAGTAAATATATTGCTTTACTTAATAACGACTGTATTGTTGAACCAAATTGGTTAACCGAACTAGTCAAAACAGCCAATAAATATCCCAAAGCATTTTCAATCACTTCCAAAATAAAAAAATATCCTGAGTCTTTAAACTTAATTCAAAATGCGGGTAGTATTATTTTTCAAGATGGTTATGGCCGTGATATTGGTGCTATTGTCACCAAATCTCGACAACAAAATTACGAGTCCGACGCCAATCAGTTTGATCAGGTTCAGGAAATATATTCATCATGTGGAGCAGCCGTACTTTACAATAAAAAAGTACTCGACAAAATTGGATTATTTGATAATAATTTTTTCATGTATTATGAAGACACTGAAATATCAGAAAGAGCCTATCTTTGTGGTTATCATAACTATTATTGTCCAAAAGCGGTTGTTTACCACCACCACGCTGTCTCAAGTAAAGAATGGTCAGCATTTTTTATTTACAACGTAGAAAAAGGAAGGCTCTTGCATGTTTTATATCACTTTCCCTTAATAATATTTCTTCAGCAATATTTCCTGTTTTCTCTAAAATCAAAACTTCGTTTTATGAAATCACTCGTTAAGCAAAATGATGTTTTAAAAAATTGGCAATATTTAAAAGTAAGCTTATATTTCTTTTTAAACTTTCCAAGACTAATTTTAAAACGTTATTCATACTCTCGCCTATATTCACCTAAAAAACGAGACTTTTTATATCAACAAATATTATCAGGTTATTGGTATTTTAATTAATGACTAAAACTGCTTTTGTTTATGATAAGTGGCTTTCTTCATTAGGAGGAGGGGAGGTTGTAGCTTGTAATTTAGCCAAAATACTTAGTGATTCTGGCTATCAAACCACTTTTATTTCTGGCCAAATTGTTGATTCAAATATTATTAAACAAAAACTAGGAATCGACTTATCTAAAGTAAAATTTGTTCAATCTTTTAACGATCAACAAAAAATTATTAATCTTACCAAAAATTCTGATCTCTTTATTAACGCTTCTTTTTGGGATTATTCAACCAGTAGTTCTAAAAAACAATTTTACTACACCTCATTTCCAAGTAAGTGTTCTCCTTTTTCATTAAAATCAATTTTTAGATCTTTTATTTTTGATGTTTTTTGTTTTTTTATTAAACCAATTGAAAACATTGGCGAATCTCAATCAATCATTTATTTTCAAAAACCAAATACAAAACAACGCTTATCAATAACTATTACATTAGCTAATTTTTCTAAGTCTAATTTAAAAAAACTTGAGCTTAACTTAGAAAATGTAAAATTATTATCAAAAAAAGTTTTGATTAATCATTTTAATAATCAAATTAATTTTCAATTTGTTTATCTAACTTTATCTAATTCAATAATTATTAATAAAAACATTAATCTACCAGAAAACGAATACTCTTTAAAATTCGATAATATTTTTACCTCTACTAGTTTTCCAAAGTTTAATTCTTTAATTAGATCTGGAAATTATCAGAATCCATACCATAAGCTTCATTCTTTTGATCAAATTTTTGCAAATTCCAACTTTACTCAAAAATGGATTAGTACCTATTGGAATCTTCAGGCTAAAGTTTTATATCCTCCTGTCAAATTGCTTATTCCAAACAACCAAACATTAAAAACCAACAAAATTTGTTCTGTTGGTCGATTTTTTACTTTAGGTCATGGCAAAAAACAAGAAGTTATGATTAATGCTTTTAAAAAACTTATCGATCAAGGTCTAAGCAACTGGGAACTCCATTTAGCCGGCGGGCTGGGGGATGAACCTTCCAGTCAAAAATACGCTTCATATCTTCAAAGTCTTTCCCAAGGCTATCCAATTTTCTTGCACTTTAATCAATCACGAAGCTTTATCGAAGAACTATATCAATCATCAAAAATATATTGGCATGCTGCTGGTTTTGGAGAAAATCCTAGTAATGACCCTATTAAATTCGAACATTTTGGAATAACTCCAATCGAAGCTATTTCGGCTGGCTGTATCCCCATCCTTTATAACGGTGGTGGCCTAATCGAAGTAATTAAACTACTAAATCTCAATGAAAATATTCATCTTTTTAATTCTATCGATCAGCTTGTTTCTAATACCAAAACAATAATTGAAAATGACTTAAAATTACCTGCAAAATTTAACACTCAATTAATAAATTCTTTTAGTCAAGATAAGTTTAAAGATTTATTTATTAGTAATTTAAAATGAATATCGTCTATATTCTAGACAACTTTTTTCCATATATTGGCGGTGTTGAAAACGTTTTTAAAAACATTGTTGAGTTAATGTCTAAGAATCCAAACAATTCAATTACTGTTATTACTTCAAAATCGGGTTTAAACTTGCCGTCAACTGATTATTTAAATAATGTAAAAATAATTAGAGTCTGTCCTAATCGCTATCTTTTTAGTTTTTTCTCTTTTCCAACCATTATTAAGTATTCAATTAACGCCGATATTCTCCATACTACTACCTATAACGCTGCCCTAGCAACTTTTTTAGCTAATCTTTTTCTTCATAAAAAAACAGTTATTCATGTTCACGAAATATTTGATAATTTGTGGTACAAATTTTTAGGCTTAAAAGGTTTTTTTTATAGATTATTTGAAAAAACTATTTTAACTATTCCATTTGACCATTACATTTGTGTTTCTAATTCTACTTCGAACATTTTAAAAAAAACTACCAACATACCTGCTTCTAAAATATCAACTATTTATTCTGGTATCGATTATAGTATTTGGGATAAAAAGAAATATTCTCAAGAGAGCATTAATTTAGTAAAAAATAATTTAAATTTAAAAAACAAATACACTTGTCTCTTTTTTGGCCGACCAGGTATTTCTAAAGGCTTGGAAAGTTATTTAAAAGCTATACCAAACATTATCTCCAAAATATCAAATTTTCATGCCCTGTTAATTATCTCCCAAGACGACCAGAAACGTTATTTATATATTAAAAGTTTAATTTCAGAATTAAAAATCGATAATCATATAACCATCCATCCTCCAGTCAAATATAATCAATTACCTTTATTTATACTATCCGTTAACTTAGTAATAGTTCCTTCTTTATCCGAAGGATTTGGATTTTGCGCTGCCGAAACATCAGCGTTAAAACAAAATATTGTTGTTTCAGACACCACTTCATTACCCGAAGCTGTCAGCGGACAAGTAAACTTTTTTAAACCAGGTGATTCCGATAGTATTACCGATGCCATTATCAAATCATATTCTTTACAGTTTCAATCAATTCACTCAAAAAAATTCTTCTGGTCAGATGCTATTAAAAAAATTGAAAAAGTCTATGAAAATTGCTTTAGTAATTGATGCTTGGGAACCAATCATTGGTGGCGGTCAAGAAAATGTTTTGGAAATATCAAAAAGAATAGTCAAGACTGACCACTCAATTGACATCTTTACTCGAAAACTTCCTGGATTTACCCAAGACTATACCAAAAAAAATATAAATATTTTTCGTTCTGGCCCAACTACTAATTTTTTCAATCCACTAGGTCGAATCCTTAGTATTTTTTCAATCACCGCTCGACTAATCAAAGAACACCAAAAAAATCATTATGACTTAATTCATGCTCATGTTTTTTTAGGCGCTTTTCCAGCCAAGGTTTTCTCTTTTTTAACTAGAATACCAATAGTTTTAACTGTTCATGGAACTAATTTAACCGACACTCACTCCAAAGGACTCTCTTCCTGGTTAGAAAAGAAAATTTGTTTTGAATGGAAATACCAGCAAGTCATTACTGTTGGTCAGGGATATCTTAAGTATCCTCATACTAGCCCAGTA
>Ga0209717_1003396_pt1 | contig 13957 bp, 12 predicted proteins | sample AD_UKC048_MetaG_FD_184418 | JGI IMG/M metagenome (GOLD analysis project Ga0209717, IMG submission 184418) | Active sludge microbial communities of municipal wastewater-treating anaerobic digesters from USA - AD_UKC048_MetaG (SPAdes) (version 2) | ecosystem: Engineered > Bioreactor > Anaerobic >... | reverse complement strand
CCCCAAGATTCACTTACCGCCATAAAGAAAATATAGAAACTGAATATCGATGAGTTTTAAGGAACGATTAGAGCTTGGGTAATATTGCGTAAAAATTGTTGTGCTTGGTGGGAATTGGCGTAATTTTCGATAATCCAAAATATCAATACTTACAAACTATAAATATTCGGAGCAACAATGACTACTACACGTCGTGAATTCCTTACTGCTAGTGCCCTTACCGGTGTTGCGCTTGCATCCGCTGGCGCATTGGCAGCATCCACTACAGTACCTGCCACAGCGCCCCATACCACGCCCAAATTACTGCACCATGTGTTTTTCTGGCTTAAGAATCCCAACTCTGCAGCCGACCGCGCTAAATTAATTGCGGGTGTTAAATCCCTTGCGGCCATTGAAACTGTGCGCAGCATTCATGTGGGCGTTCCTGCATCGACCGAAAAACGCGATGTGGTCGATAACTCTTACCATGTGTCGGAACTGTTGGGTTTTGATGATGTAGCGGGTCAAGATGCGTATCAGGTGCATCCACTGCATAAAAAGTTTGTCGATGAGCATCAGCATTTGTGGAGCAAAGTGGTGGTATATGACGCGCTGAAAGTGGATTAACAGCTCGCTAGATTCTTGCCAATTTATAAAAATCGCACCAATAAAAACCTCGCTGCGGCACTCCGGAGCGGGGTTTTTAAAGAAGTATTCTTGAGCAACGTAGTAATTAGACCCGCTGATAACCTGCACCTATTTGTTGGACATAACCCTTAATTTCCAAACCAATCAGCTGCGCAGCAACACTACCCACGGCGATTCCGGTACGCTCAACTAAATCGTCAATATTGACGGGGTCGTAACCCATAGCATGTATCAGTTGCTGTTCGGCGGGTGAAAGTGCATCTAATTCTTTTTCATCTAACTCTGTCTTTTTCGCCGCTTTTTGCTGCAGTTTTAATAATTTTTCACGCTGAAAGCCCAGCATACCTTGCAACTGATCAACTATATCCTGCCCCGTTTCCACCAAGGTTGCGCCTTGACGAATCAATTGATGACAACCACGCGCTAAGGGATTATGGATAGAACCCGGGATTGCAAAGACTTCGCGGTTTTGCTGCATAGCTGCTTTAGCAGTAATCAAAGATCCGCTTTGAATTGCCGCCTCAACCACTAAAACACCGCAACTTAAGCCGCTGATAATGCGATTACGCTGCGGAAAATTAGCCGACTTGGAACTACTGCCTAAGGGCAATTCACTCACCAAAGCTCCGCCAGTTTCGAGTATTTGCTGCGCCAAGGCGCGGTGACGGGAAGGGTAAATCATATCCAGCCCAGTACCCATAACAGCAATGGTTTTGCCTTGGGCGGCAAGCGCACCTTGATGTGCAGCAGCATCTACCCCTAGCGCTAAACCGCTGGTAATCGCAAAGCCGTTAGCCGCCAAAAACTCAGCAAATCTATAGGCATTTTCACCACCCCCACTGGAAGGATTACGGCTGCCCACTATGGCAATTTGCGGCAGGCTCAACAGGTGAATATCGCCGCGCACAAACAATAAGGGCGGTAAATTGGGGATAGTTTGTAACAGCTCTGGGTAGTTTGCATCTGCCACTGACAGTAAATGTACGTTGGGCTGAGACTCTACCCACTCCATGTCTACGAGGGCTTTTTGGCCAATTGCAGATTGCTCTGGATTAGATTGAAAATCCTGAATAACCGACAGCGTTTCCAATTCAAGAAGAGATTCGAGCTGTATGCTGGGTTGCTTAAGCACTGCTTCCGGCGAGCCGAATAAACTGACCAAGCGATTGAATGTAACGGCGCCCACATGGGGTAAGCGGTGAAGTACGAGGGAATAAAAACGCGGATCTTGCATGATTCATCCTTGTGAAATAAACAGCGGCGCTTCGTGCGCCGCAGCAGTTTTTAAGTAAAACCTATATTAAGGGTTTTGCAAAGAGTCGCCAACCAGCAAGGGGCGATCAGCTTCCAAGACCAAGGCAAAGCTCATTTTCTTGAAGGTACGGAATACCATCAGCAAGCCTGCTCGCTCATCGGGTAAAGCTACTTTTCCACCGGTCACACGATCCGCTACTACCTCGCCCTTCTTGTAAATAGCGAGAACGTTACCTTCTTTGATGCCTTCACGAGCGCCGCGGTTAATCATCACCACATTATACTTACCGACCTGAGTTACGCCGCCCTCGACCGCAATAATAGTTCCCTGAATATCGGTATCTGGGCCACTTGGGTAAAAAATTGAGCTGGTGGAACGGTCTTCACTGGGCAAAAGGCTATCGCCAACACGAACTTCTTCATTCGCACGCACAACATTCACTGTTGCCACATCGCCCTTTATTGATTTGAGGCTTACCGAACCTATACCCAAAGCATGCAAGCCCAAGACTTCTCTGGTTTTTGGGTCAACGAATACTTGCCCTTTGCGGTAGACACCAAAGTTCGTCAAATCGCCAAACTTACCGCGTGCATAAGCTTCATCACCAGCACCCGCGACTATACGCTGTTGTGGGCCAGCCAAAATATAAGGCGCCTTAGCCAGAGTTTTTTCATCTTCTAATACGCGACTGCGAGACAAGAAGCTGTCGATGCGATCTAAAGGAATTGCCGTAATGGCCTCCTCATTCGGAATGATCCGTACTTGCGGGCTGAGCTTCTCGGTTGCGTTAATGCCGCCAGACCCGGGCGCTAATTTCAACGTGCGCTCTGAGGTCAAGCGTGGCTGACCATCGATATAAACCAACTTGATTAAATCGCCAGGATAAATCAGGTGGGGGTTTTCAATTTGTGGATTGGCATGCCAAATTTCTGGCCATTTCCAGGGTGATTTTAAAAAGGTGCTTGAGATATCCCACAGGGTATCGCCCTTTTTAACAGAGTATTCATCCGGATGACCGGTTTTAAGCACAGAGTCTTGCGCCCACACATTGAAGCTCAAAAAAGCAGCGGCAATAATACCAATAATGATTTTTTTCATAGAAACCGATCCTGTTTTATTCGGCCATCAGACAGATAGACGTTATAATAGCTTATTAATCCACCACGCTGCTTCCAGAATACAGAGTATTTCCTGTACGATCATCATGTTAGCAGCGCTTATTATCTTTTTACTAGAAGTTTGTCACAAGACTATGGCGATATTAGAAATACTCGAATTCCCCGATCCCCGCTTGCGCACCATTGCCAAACCGGTAACCGAGGTTAATGACCGCGTTAGAACGCTGATCGACGATATGTTTGACACCATGTACGACGCCCCCGGCGTTGGTTTGGCGGCGTCGCAAGTTAATGTACATGAACGCATTGTGGTTATAGACGTCAGTGAAGATAAATCACAGCCTATGGTGTTTATTAACCCTGAAGTGGTGGTATTGGATAGCGATCTGCACGAATACGATGAAGGCTGCCTATCAGTACCCGGCTTCTACGAAACTGTAGAGCGTCCCGAACACATTAGCGTAACCGCGCTCGATCGCGAGGGTAAATCCTTTACCATCAAGCCCGAGGGTTTGCTCGCCGTGTGTATTCAGCATGAGCTGGATCACCTGAACGGTAAGTTGTTTGTGGATTATATTTCCTCATTTAAGCGCACCCGCATTCGTAAAAAACTCGAAAAGAAACACAAAGAAGAGGCGCGCTAAGCGCCTTTTTTAATTGACGTAGCCCCTAAGAAGCGAAACTTAATAGGGGCTACCAGTTCACCTCTTTGAATCTCGAAACACTATGTCCGATACCCCACTGAACATCATCTTCGCCGGCACCCCCGAATTCGCCGCCGAGCACTTAAAAGCCTTAATCGGCAGCCGCCATGAGGTGATTGCTGTTTACTCGCAACCCGACCGCCCAGCTGGGCGCGGCAAAAAGCTCACTGCCAGCCCCGTAAAAGAAGTTGCCTTAGCGCACGATATTCCTGTTTATCAACCGCTGAATTTTAAAAGCGATGAAGCCAAAGCTGAACTAGCAGCACTGAACGCGGACTTGATGGTGGTGGTCGCCTACGGTTTGATCCTACCCAAAGCGGTTTTGGATACTCCACGCCTCGGGTGCGTAAACGTACACGCTTCCATTCTTCCGCGCTGGCGCGGTGCCGCGCCGATTCAGCGCGCCATTGAAGCAGGCGATACTGAAACCGGCGTAACCATTATGCAGATGGATGTCGGCCTAGATACTGGCGACATGCTGATAAAAGCCTTTTGCCCGATATTGGCGACAGATACCGGCGGAATTCTGCACGATAGACTCTTAACGATTGGAACCCCGGCATTACTAGAAGCCTTGGAACAAATCCAATCCGGTCAGACCAAGCCCATCAAACAAGACGATTCGCTCAGCAACTACGCGCCAAAACTCCATAAAGAAGAAGCCGCACTTAATTGGCAACTCACAGCTATTGAGCTGGAGCGAAAAGTTCGTGCTTTTAACCCCTTTCCGGTAGCACACACCAAACCAGCAGGCGCTGGCGATGATGCGCGCATTCGTGTGTGGATGGCTAAAGCGGTTGATAAAACTAACAATGCACCGCTTGGCAGTATCACCCAAATTGATACCCAAGGTGTTTGGGTAGCCTGCAGCCAAGGCCAACTTATTCTCGAAAATATCCAATTACCGGGTAAAAAAGCCCTTAACGTCGGCGAAATGCTGCGCGGCCACCCAGATCTCTTTAAGGTGGGCGATCTATTTGAACAACCTCTTCTGGAGCCATCACTGTGATTAGCGTTCGCGCCGCCGCCGCGCAAGTATTGGCAAAAATCCTTCAGGGGCAAGGCTCGCTTTCCAGCTTGCTCCCTGCAATCCAGTCTCAAGTTTCAGAGCAAGATCGCCCACTTTTACAAGAACTGTGTTTTGGGACCTGCCGGTATCAGCCGCAATTGAGCGCTTATGTGGAATGCTTGGTCGATAAACCCTTACGTGCGAAAGACAGCGATATCCAAGCCTTGCTGTTACTAGGTCTCTATCAGCTACTGCACACCCGCATTCCCGACCATGCCGCGCTCGGCGAAACTGTGGAAGTTACACGCTTCTTGAAAAAGCCTTGGGCGACAAGCCTAGTGAATGGTGTGCTGCGCAAATTTCAGCGCGATAAAAGCAAACTAGACAAACTGCTGGCGCAAAATTACTCCTTTCAAACCAATCATCCTGCGTGGATTGAAGCCACTTTACGAAAAAATTGGCCAAATCAACTCGACCAAATAATCGCGGCGAATAATAGCCATCCCCCGTTTACCTTGCGCATCAATACCCAGAAAATCAGTCGCACTGAGTATTTGGCACTGCTACAAGATTTGGAAATAAACGCAACTGAAGCGCCATTTAGCCCCTATGGAATTACCCTAGAACACGCCCGCGACCCGCGAAAACTGCCCTTGTTTAGCGAAGGCTGGATTAGCGTTCAGGACGAAGCCGCGCAACTAAGCGCCGATTTGCTGCAATTGTCGCCCAATATGAAGGCATTAGACGCTTGCTGCGCGCCGGGTGGAAAAACTGGCCATATGATAGAAGTGGAGCCCAGCTTGCAGGTGACTGCGCTGGACGCCGATGAGCGCCGCCTAGGCCGCGTGCGCGAAAACCTGAACCGCTTGGGCGTAACCGCCAACGTGATCTGCGGTGATGGAACCAAAACACACTGGTGGGACGGCGAACTCTTCGACCGAATTCTTCTTGATGCACCCTGCTCTGCAACTGGCATTATTCGCCGCCACCCCGATATCAAAGTATTGCGCACCCCTGAAGAACTCGACAAACTCGGCGAACTACAGGTCAAACTGCTCAAAAATCTTTGGTCGCTGCTAAAACCGGGCGGCATTCTGGTGTACGCCACTTGCTCGGTGATGCCGAAAGAAAACACCCAAGTCATTGAAGGATTTTTGAAGCGCCACAAAGACGCCGCCTGTGATTTGCTGGATGTAGAATGGGGGATTCCACAAGCGTACGGAAGGCAATTACTACCTTCAGCGGATGGGCATGATGGGTTTTATTACGCTCGCCTGATAAAAGCTTAAAACAACACGCGAGCTGCCTCGGCAACCACATCAACATAGGCTGAAACATTCCGACACAAATCAACACTAACTTACCTATCACTCGATAGGCAAACTTTTGGAGAAGATGATGGCAAGCACCCTAAAAACGCAAGTTGTGGTTCTCGGCAGCGGCCCCGGCGGCTATTCAGCAGCCTTTCGTGCTGCGGATTTAGGCTTGGAAGTCATCATGGTCGAGCAATATTCCACGCTTGGCGGCGTCTGCTTGAATGTTGGCTGTATCCCCTCCAAAGCCTTGCTGCATGTGGCTGAAGTCATTAACGAGTCCAAACATGCCGAGCATTTGGGTGTGAGCTTTGGCGCCGTCAGTTATGAGTTGGACAAAGTCCGCGCCTACAAAGATTCGGTTGTCAGCAAGCTTGTAGGCGGCGTTTCCGGGATGGCAAAAAGCCGCAAAGTGCAGATAGTGCAAGGCTACGGCAGCTTTGTGGATGACCATCAATTACAAGTCGTGAATGGCGATGAAACAACCCTGATCCAATTTGAACACGCGATTATCGCCGCAGGCTCTAGCAGTGTAAAACTGCCCTTTATCCCCGAAGATCCCCGCATATTCGATTCAACCGGCGCATTGGAACTTAAGTCGGTTCCAGCGCGTTTATTGGTGATTGGCGGAGGTATTATCGGCTTGGAAATGGCGACAGTGTACGAAGCGCTGGGCACCAAAGTCACGGTGGTGGAGTTTGCCGATCAACTTATCCCCGCCGCCGACAAAGATTTAGTGACGGTTTTTACCCGTCACAACAAAGACAAATTCGAGCTATTACTCTCCACTAAAGTGGAAGCGGTAACGGCCAAGCCCGATGCCATCTCTGTGAAATTCAGCACATCCAGCGAAGAGCGCAGCTTTGACGCAGTCTTGGTTGCCGTAGGCCGTACGCCTAACGGTAAAAAAATCGCTGCCGAAAAAGCCGGTGTTGCGTTGGACGAGCGCGGCTTTATCGCGGTCAACAAACTCCTGCAAACCAATGTGCCGCATATTTTGGCGATTGGCGATATCGTCGGTCAGCCTATGCTTGCCCACAAAGCCAGCCACGAGGGTCATGCTGCTGCTGAAGTCGTTGCCGGGCACAAACATGAATTCTCACCGCTAGCGATTCCATCCATCGCCTACACCAACCCCGAAATTGCTTGGGTAGGTTTGACCGAGAAAGAAGCCAAGCAACATGGCATCACTTACAAAACCGCAGTTTACCCCTGGAGCGCCAGCGGCCGAGCACTGGCAGCTGACCGCAGCGAAGGCAAAACAAAACTGATTTTTGACCCGGTCACAGACCGCCTACTCGGTGCCGGTATCGTGGGTATTCACGCGGGGGAATTGCTCGGTGAGCTGACGCTTGCATTGGAGTTTAATGCTAGCGTAGAAGATATTGCGCTAACGATTCACGCGCATCCAACACTCCATGAAAGCGTTGGCTTAGCAGCAGAATTAGCAGGAGGTACTATTACTGATTTGCCGAATCCAGTGGCGGTAAAACGTTGAAATTTGGATCCATTAAAAAAGCTGAAAAGCAAAATGCTCATCAGCTTTTTTAATCATCGAATAAAGATGTGTTCTGACAAAACTACTAATTTCGTCTGGTAGCGCGTTTTACTCCAACAAGTAACAAGCCCGCAAACAGCAAAACGAGAGCGCTTGGCTCGGGCACTTTGGTATAACTATAGGTGTATTCGTAGGAAAACCACGAATCACTCGCGGAGGTAGACGAATAAAAGAAGTTACCACCTATGGTAGAGAATGCATGCACCCAGAAATCATTCGTCCCGGAAGTAACACCATTAATATCATTGAGCAGCCCACCAAATAGGTAGCCATCCGCTATGGGTGTACCGCCAATCTCATTTGCTTGATACTGATGCCCATCAATAAGTAAGGACACGCCGGTGATGGCATCAATGTTTGCGCCAAAAGAATCAGCCTGAAAGGTGATATACCCAGAAATTGCATCTTGAGGTGGTGTAGTAACTGTATAGCCCAAATCCCAGGCTTCGGATATTGAGGTAAAACCCGCCGCAGAAATATCAACTTTAAAAAGCGCAGCTTGTGCCGTGCACGCAATGAAAAAGCACGCTGCAGCAAGAGTAAAACGTAATGGATTCAGGTATTTCATAATGGGTCCTTTTTATCAATCTAATATTCACAGAGTATTAAGCGAGGCTACTGTTGATAGCGCTGTCATTTTACAAGCGTGATAAGTTTTAGTCGATGAAATAGATCCCAAATTCAGCCGCAAAGAAGTGTAAATACAGGTATTACAGGGGCAGCGCACTTTTCCCAAATCGCCCCTATTAGGGAAGCGCTGGGGATTAAATCACCATCACCCCATCAGCTTCAATTAACGACGCACGTGGCAACTGATTAATACCAATCGCCGCGCGCGCTGGGTAAGGCGCTTGAAAATATTGCCCCATAACTTCATTCACGATGGGGAAGTTAGCCAAGTCAGTCAGATAAATATTCAACTTCACTATATCGCGTAATTCGCCACCTGCAGCTTGGCAAACGGCCTGTAAGTTTTTAAAGACCTGATGCGCTTGTACCGCAAAATCGCCTTCTACTAATTGCATGGTGACCGGATCGAGCGGAATTTGGCCGGAAAGATACACGGTGTTGTTCACTTTAACCGCTTGCGAGTAGGTGCCTATGGCGGCTGGGGCATTGTCACTGTGAATAATGGCTTTATTGGTCATGGTGTTCCTTAGTCGTACTAAATGTAGGGGTAATCAAGCGTTCGAGTATAGAGAAGCAGGGCTATTAGGGCTAGAGGCAATTTTAGCGACCCAAAACATCTGCGAGCCTAGACAATACGCGATAATATGGGCGCCCACGCCTTTGGCAATGTTCAGATTGCGTTCATTGTGACCGCCCTATAGTCTGCTCGAAACCCTTATCAGGGTCTGGCGGGAATTCAACATCTGCTGGGTTTAGCTGCCGATGGTTTTACGAAAGAGTTAATATCACGCTCAATGCGTTTAATAGGATCACCATGATTTATGCCAAAAGTTTAGTCGTTCCCATCTTCGCTCTCGGGTTATTGTCCGTCTGCGCCTCAGTGTTTGCCGACGATAAACAAGCCATTTTTTTCAGCGATTTTGAAGGCGAGTCGCAAAAATGGGCACTGGTTTACGGGGCCGAGGTGGATGCAACCCAAGCGCACGCTGGCACCAACTCCATCAAGGTTGAAAACGAAGCATCGCTTCGCACCAAGAACATGGTTGCAGAATCTGGCACCATGGAAATCTGGCTACGCACCTCAACCAACGTTACCAACTACAAAATTAAAGTCTTGCTAAACAGCTCATTGAGCGATGACGCTGGTTGGGTGCAAGTGGGCATGTTGGAGGGCACACACCCCAATACTGATTACCATGCGAAACGTGTTTCTGTTGATGACCCGGGTAAAAAATATATTCGTTTAGATATAGAAACTGTCGGTGGTACCTTAAATATCGATGACATTTCTGTCGACCGCATTCTCTTGAGTACAGCGCTGCAAAAAAATCAGCAGCAAGTGTTCGATGAAGTCATGGGCAAATTGCGCGATGATCAAAGCTATCAAGTGCAAACCGATGCACTGAAAAAACTCGGCGAAACCTATACCTCGCAAATTGAAATTCAACGCCAGTACATTGAATACTCCAACGGGATTTATTCCACTATTTCGCTGGTACTCGCAACATCTGAACGCAGCAAAATGGCTAACCCCTTGGGCTACGCAACGTTTAAACGTGTTATCGACGATGTGAAAAAAGTCTCCTCACCCATTCAGAAAACCCGTATGGATTCTTTAATTCGCCCGTTTGGTGATATTGCTACTGCATCGCTGAATGTTGTAACCGCTGGCGCATTCACCGCTTTTGCGGAGCCCTTTAAGTCCATTGTGGCAACCACCTTTGAAAAATCGTCTTACGAGAACGCTGGCGTTAGTAAAGAGGCGCAGAAGTTTGCCCAGAAAAATGGTTTAAACACTTATCAGACTGCTGAAAAATTCTTAGGCGAAATTGAAAAAGAATTGGCTAAAGCTAATGGCTTGGATAAAGATTTAGCCGATATTCAAACTGAAGTGGATAGATTCCGTAAGGATTTAAGCAAACATTTAAAAGACTATTTAATTTACGGTGGCCAAGATAAGCAATCTGAAAACTTTAACCGCGTAATGAGCAAAGACGATCAAGTGCGTAACGCGGCATTGAAAGTAATTAACGAAGGTTTCGCGAAACAAGCTGAAGCTGTGCAAACGCGCTCAACCTCAAACGCACAGTTGGTGCAATTTATGTTGAAGGCCAACAGCAATATTGATGAGCTGCAAGAGTACAAAGAACGCTTTAATCAAATAACATCGGCGATGATTACTTTCTACGATAAATTTGATAAATCAATTTCACCTGAACAAAACCCCTTCAGCAATGCCGACGACCGCAAAGCTTGGGAAATGCATGCAACTAAAACGCGCAACTACATTCAACAATCGAAAGAAGCCTTTAAGAAAGCTTACTTGTAATTGTCTAACTCAAATAAAAAGGCCTGCAGAGATGCAGGCCTTTTTTGTTTACAAAAACATTAATTCTTACTTCGATGAATCCTAATCACAAAACTCATCAAGCGAATGCGGCGCAAAATATTGGCGAGGTGAACGCGGTTTTGTACACCAATCGATAAATTAATCACGCTGTTGTGCGCATCGCGTTCTTGCACATTAATATGTTCAATACTGCCCGCTTCTTCGTTAATACGATTGGCGATGGTGGCGATAATGCCGCGTTCACTTTTCACTTCTACGCGCACATCTACCAAGAATTCACCGCTCACATTCGCGGCCCAATTTACTTGGCTAATTTTCTCGGGGCTATTGCGCAAGTCGGCAATATTGCGGCAAGTGTCTTGGTGAATCACCAAGCCTTTACCGGAACTGATATGACCAATAATCGGGTCGCCGGGAATGGGGCGGCAACAGCGCGCGAAGCTGATCATCATGCCTTCGGCAGAATCAATCGTGATAGGTGCATTGCTACTGGCGCGCGGTTTGATATCGCTATCGGGTTTCAATAATTTCGCGACTGATGCCGCAAGCCGATTTCCCAGACCAATTTCTTCTAGCAAAATATCCAGCGACTCCACCTTGGTATCGGCCAACAATTTTTGCTGTAGGTCTTCACTCAGGCTTTCAAAATTTAACTGCAAATCGCTAAAGGCTTTACTTAATAAACGGCGACCCAAAGCGATGGATTGATGATGACGCTGGCTCTTAAGGAAGTGGCGAATCGCACTGCGCGCTTTGCCAGACACGGCAAAGTTGAGCCAGTTGGGATTCGGTTGCGCGCCCTGCGCGGTCATGATGGTAACTTTCTGGCCACTCAACAGCGGTTGCGATAAAGGCGCTAAACGTCCATTAATACGGCAGGCCACACAGGCATTGCCTACATCGGTATGCACGGCGTAAGCGAAGTCCACCGCCGTCGCGCCGGTAGGCAATTCCACAATTTTGCCTTTGGGCGTAAAAACATAAACTTCGTCAGGGAAGAGATCAATTTTTACGTTTTCGATAAACTCTAAGGAGTCACCCGCGTTCTGTTGCATCTCCAGTAAACCCTGTACCCATTGACGTGCACGGCTATGGCTGATATTGACTGGGTCATTGCTGTTGGATTTATAAAGGAAATGCGCGGCAATCCCGCTGTTAGCCATCTCATCCATTTCTTTGGTGCGGATTTGTACTTCAATCGGCACGCCATGCATGCCGACCAAAACGGTATGCAGCGATTGGTAGCCATTCGCTTTGGGAATAGCGATGTAATCTTTAAACTCGCCCGCCACCGGCTTGTAAAGGTTATGGACTACGCCGAGGGCGCGGTAGCAAGTGTCCACGCTATCCACAATAATGCGGAAGGCGTAAACATCCATAATTTCTTTGAAAAACTTCTTCTTGGTGCGCATCTTCTCGTAAATGCTGAAAAGATGCTTTTCACGACCAATCACAATCGCCGTTAAACTCTCGCTAGTTAAACGTTTTTCCAGAGCAGTTTGGATTTGCTCAACCAACTCCTTGCGATTGCCGCGCGCGCTTTTAAGTGCGGCTTGTAAACGTGTGGCGCGCAAAGGATACATCGAATAAAAACCGCGATCTTCCAACTCCAAACGCAGATCATTCATGCCTAAACGATGGGCGATGGGCGCATAGATTTCGAGGGTTTCTTTGGCAATGCGGCGTTTCTTTTCGGGCGGCATAGCGCCCAAGGTGCGCATATTATGCAGACGGTCGGCGAGTTTAACCAAGATCACGCGCAAATCATTGGCCATGGCCAGCGCCATTTTCTGAAAGTTTTCAGCCTGCTTTTCAGCATGGGATTCAAATTCAATTTGGGTCAGCTTGCTAACACCATCCACCAAATCTGCCACCGAATCGCCAAACTGTTTCGCAATGGCCTTTTTGCCGATGCCAGTGTCTTCAATCACATCGTGCAGCATGGCCGCCATCAGGCTTTGGTGATCCATATGCATGGTCGCCAGAATATCGGCCACGGCTAAAGGATGCGTGACATAAGCTTCGCCACTGCGGCGCTTTTGGCCATCGTGAGCCTGTTCGGCATAGTAATAGGCACGCTTCACCAAATTAATTTGGGGCGCTTCCAGATAAGACGAAAGCCTGTGGCTTAAGGCTTCAATGGTTTGCAATGCCGTACTCCGATTGTGGGTTCCGTCATCCCCGCAGGGGATCCAGTGACCTTGATTTTAGCTTTACATTAAAGTCGCTGGATCCCCTGCGGGGATGACGACTCCCTATTTAACTCAATGGTTACAAGGCTCTAAGTCTAACAGTAACCCCGAGTGTAACGCCAAAAGCTGAATGATAGGTAAATTCCGGGCAACAAAAAACCCGCTGAATCTAGGATTTAGCGGGTTTTTAAGCGGCTGCAGCGAGATTAGATCTCGTTGTCGTAAACACGCTCTGGTTTTGGCTGAGGCAAGGTTTCTTTTTCTAACAGAATGCTTGCATCGATAAAGCCTTCTTCAATTTCACGCAGGGCGATAACGGTTGGCTTATCGTTCTCTGGAGCAACAAAGGGTTCTTTACCGCCAATCGCCAACTGGCGTGCGCGACGGCTGCTAACCATAACCAATTCAAAGCGGTTATCAACGTGATTCAAACAATCTTCAACAGTAATACGTGCCATAACTTTGTACTCAGCAAAAATGCGACGAGCTGTCGCCTTAAAAAAGTGGGCGCATTATGCGCTAAATAAGGTAAAACTGCCAAGCTGTGCTTATAAAATAACCGTCTTTCTACAACGGCTTAAGCTAGCAATTCAGTGATTAAAGGTGCGTGTTTTTCCACTTGGCGCGCCAAACGCAAATGCTGGCTGGTAATCAAGGCCTGAAACTGTGCCAGTGCGGTAGTAAAGTCATCGTTAATGATGAGGTAATCCGCCTCTACATAGTGCGACATCTCGCTCAAGGCCTCCGCCATACGCGCATCAATCACGGCTTCTGGATCTGTCCCACGGCCAGTTAAACGTTGGCGTAAACAGGCGAGCGACGGGGGCAGAATAAACAGGCTCACCGTATCGGGCATCAACGCGCGTACTTGCTTAGCGCCCTGCCAATCGATCTCTAAAATCACATCAATGCCCTGCTGCAAAGTCTCTTCCACCCACTTTTGCGAGGTGCCATAGAGGTTGCTAAATACGCGGGCATGTTCAAGAAACGCAGATGATTCAATCATGCTTTCAAAGGTCGCATGATCGACAAAATGGTAGTTGATGCCATTAACTTCGCCGGGGCGCATTGGGCGGGTAGTGTGGGAGACGGAGACGCAAACTTCGGGATTAGACTTCACCAAGGCCGATACCAAACTGGTTTTACCTGCACCTGAGGGAGCAGAAACGGTATAAAGCGTGCCGAGGTTAGCCATGTTAAA
>Ga0209717_1003390_pt1 | contig 13981 bp, 5 predicted proteins | sample AD_UKC048_MetaG_FD_184418 | JGI IMG/M metagenome (GOLD analysis project Ga0209717, IMG submission 184418) | Active sludge microbial communities of municipal wastewater-treating anaerobic digesters from USA - AD_UKC048_MetaG (SPAdes) (version 2) | ecosystem: Engineered > Bioreactor > Anaerobic >... | reverse complement strand
GCTCGATCTGCCTGACCATTGGTCACCAGCGTATCAATCACAGCCATACGGGTTTCTTTCATGCCAATGGCCACATCCGCAGGCAAGTCAAATACGTCCAGGAGCAACTTCAGGCTTTCCAGCTGCGTTGCGTCCAGAGCGGTTTTTGAAGCCAGCAAATCGGTAAAAAATTGCTCCGCTTCGGCATCTCCCCAAAGGTCCAAAATGCGTTGCTTGCTGCCCTGTGCTTTCAGTGCTAAAGCCGTATCCGTTGCAAAAGGAGTACCACAAAAAGGGCAGCCGTTGTAGCGCTCCAACGGAAAGGTGTTGGCCGGAATGATGTGCCCACAGGCAAGCGTGGTTCCTTTGATTTGGAAAATGTTGGCCAACCAGGTCATGAAATGATCCCAGGACGACTCACCAGTTGGGGTATTCCAACCTTTGACCAGGGGAAGCCAGTTTTTGTTGACCCTCATGACCTCGCGGACCTGTTCCAAAATCCGGTTTTGGTATTCTGTACTGCAGCGATCAAGCGCACGCAAGGCGGGTTCACTGAGGCCAAAACCCAATTTGGCCAAATTGGCTACCAGCAGCAAAGTGGTCTCACTGAGGTCGGTATCCCCAGGCGGACTGAGGACCGCAGCAGGAATGTACAATGCTTTTTGCCTTAGTCCGACTTGTAACAACTGGTTCATAGTAATGGCATAAAACCCGGTAATTTCAGCACTTTATTCAGTCGTAGTGAGGAAGTAAGTGCTGATTGACCTGAGTTGTGTTGTAGTATGTTGTAAGGCAGAAAGGATTCGAACCAATACCCCCCGGTACCTAATTAGAAGTAAGTTTTGATTGACCTGGGTGGTAATGTCAAAACTTTTCCCGGTGCTCTTCCGATTAAGCTACTGCCTCTGCTTACGTGTTCCCAAAGATAAACAACTGGAAGGAACATGATAATCTATGGACAAGTTCCAGAATTGACAAATATAAGCCACAAAATAGGGCGCATTTACAAATAATTTAGGTTTATTTAGCCTTTGATACAAACCTACAACCACATGCTCACCATTCTGTTTACCCTTGTTGCACTCGCCTTTATTCTGGTGGCCATCACCAAATACGACATCCATCCTTTTTTAGCCTTGTTCGTCGGCGCGATCGGGTTTGGATTATTGGTGGGAATGCCCACCAGCTTGATCATCCAGTCCATTAAAGACGGCTTTGGAGGCGTCATGGGCAACATTGGTATCCTCATCTTATTGGGGGTAACCATTGGGGTGTTTTTGGAAAAAACGGGTGGTGCGATGGTGATTGCGCAGAAGGTGCTGTCCTGGATTGGCGAAAAATCGGTGATGCTGGCCATGATGCTGAGTGGCTATATTTTGTCTATTCCTATCTTTGGGGATAGCACGTTCATCATGATGAACCCCATTTGTAAATCTCTTTCCCTAAAAAGTAAAGTGCCCTATGCCGCGGTCGCCATTGCCCTGGCCCTTGGTGCTACCGCCAGTCACTCCTTGGTGCCACCTACGCCGGGACCGATTGCTGCGGCCGGGATTATTGGAGCCAACCTGGGGAGTGTCATTCTATGGGGCTTGTTGGTGAGTTCGATTACCCTGATCCCCAGCTACTTCTTCATCAAAAAATTCGTGATGGGAATCCCCCTGGAGCCTAAATTTGCGACGGATGAAAATGTAGCAAAAACCGGCAAACAACCCTCGGCGTTCAAAGCATTTCTACCCATTGTTTTTCCATTGATCCTCATCATTTTTGCCTCAATTGCCGATTATCCCACCAAACCATTCGGCACGGGCGCGTTGGCCCAAACGATTTTATTTGTGGGTAGTCCAATCATCGCCTTGTTGATTGGCGCATTTTTGTCTTTCTTTTTGCCCGAAAAATTTGACCGCAAATTGCTTTCCTCTACAGGTTGGATTGGCGATTCGCTGGTGCTGGCCGCACCTGTTATCCTCATTACCGGAGCGGGTGGTGTTTTTGGTAAAATGCTGCAAAATTCGGGCATTGGTGATCTGGTGAGTTCCAGTTTAAGTGAGGCGGGTTGGGGGATTTTTTTGCCCTACATCATCTCGTTTTCCTTAAAAACGGCGCAGGGTTCCTCTACGGTGGCCATGATCACTACGGCCTCCATCATTGCACCACTACTGGTTACGTTGGGTCTGGATTCTGAAATGATGCGGATTTTTACGGTATTGGCCATTGGTTCGGGCGCAATTGCCATTTCACACGCCAATGATAGCTTCTTTTGGGCGGTGACGCAGTTGACGGGTTTGACGATCAAGCAGGGGAATTTGTCGCACAGCATCGGAACCTTGGTGATGTCAGTGACAGCAATTTTGGTGATCTTTGGGTTGACGTTTTTGGTGGGATAGGGGGACATGTATGCGCGGCTGCGCTGCCTGTTCTTAGACCAAAGCGACATGAATGGGAGAACGGATGACGCAGATTTAAGCGGATTGGAACGGATAAATTGGTGCGTTGATGAGCATCACCGCGCCGTCCAACCCCCATCTACCGTAACCATACTTCCGACCATGTAACTCGCGGCATCACTGGCCAAAAAAATCGCTGCACCCTGAATTTCCTTCATTTCCGCCCAGCGCCCCAAGGCTGTAGCTCCAACTACAAATTTTTTGCCCTCTTCCGTATCGGCGATGGGCAGGTTCATTTCGGTTAAAAACGGCCCAGGGCAAATGGCGTTTACCTTGATGTTGAAAGGCGCCAATTCCAGACCCAGCGCACGGGTCATTTGTACCACAGCACCCTTGCTGGAGGTATAGGGCGTTCGATTGGCGAGTCCTACGAGACCGAGCGTGCTGGCCAAGTTGATGATGCTACCTGAACCCGCTTTTTTCAGGTGTGGAATTACCGCTTTGGAGCACAACCAGGTACCCGTCACGTTCACGGCCATGACCTGGTTGAAATCCTTCAGGCTCAATTCATCAATTGCGCCACGGATGTTGATGCCCGCGCTGTTGATCAATATATCGATGCGGCCGAAGGTGTCCATGGCTTTTTGCGCCATTGCTTCGGTTTGTTCCTGTTGGGTCACATCGGCGGCAAAGGAATGGGCACGAATGGAAAAGGCTTGCGCCAATTCGGTGGCAGCCTGGATGCCTTCTGCCTCATTGCGATTGACGAGCAGGATGTTGGCGCCAGCGGATGCTAAACCTGCGGCCATGGCCAGGCCGAGCCCTTTTGATCCGCCCGTGACGATGGCCGTTTTGCCACTCAGGTCAAATAATTTGATGCCGGGAAGTTCTTTGAGTGCTTGATTCATTTTTATATAAATTTGGTTGAGGAGTTGAGGGGTTGAGAAGTTGAGGCTACCGCAAGAATGGGTTTGGGTGTGATGTGTGCGTGTGAAGGTGTGCGTGTCGCTTGCGGTAGCCTCAACTTCTCAACCTCCTCAACTACCTACCCTAAACCTAGTGTATTCTTGCTGTACTGTAAACATTCCAGCACATTTTTTTCTTCAAAGGCTAACTTTTCTTCAAAGGCCAAATTTTTCACGGAAGGCAAAGTCCCAGCGAATTTTTTAGTGCGTACCATTTGAATGATTTTGGCCAATTGTGGGGCAGGTGTTTGAGGGAAAGTTGGCCAATAGCCCTCACTGAAACAAGGAATTTCCAAGGGATCCCGCGTGATCATTTCCAGATTGAACGTAATGCCCGGATTCATTTTTTTGCATAAAGCCACGGCTGCGGACAAGTCCACCACACCGCTACCCAGGGGCACTTCCGACAACAAAAAACCTTGCTCGTACTCGCCCAGACCCATGTCTTTTACGTGGGTGGAAAAAGCGTATGGGGCCAGGGTGGTAATGACTTCCATCGGATCTTCCAACAGGGAGATGTTGTTGCCAAAATCGAGGGTAACGCCCACCCAAGGACTGGATATACTTTTGATGATGTCTACTAGTTCCTGGGCTTTCCAGTCTTTGTGGTTTTCTACCGCCAGTTTTATGCGGTGTTTTTTGACAACCGGTTCTGCCCAGCGGATGGATTGTAACGATTGTTCTTTGAAGGCCTTAAATGTCTCGGCAGAATGGAAATTTTCGTACCTGCGTCCATTCAGACAAACGGTTCGGAGGATTTGGACACCTGCCTCTTTGGCGGCAAGCACTTCTTTTTCAAAGGCGGCAACATCCGCGGCGGCTTTGGGCAAACCAATACTTCCTTCCAGATAAAGCCCCAATTTCTCCCGGCTGTCCCGCACTTTTTTGGCAAAATCCTGCGTCCAGCCGCCCACCACCACCTGGATTCCTCCCGCTCCGATGCTGTGGCTGTGCTCCAGAAGTTGAATGGCATTGGTAAAGGCAGGGTAGTTTTTACTTTCCGTTTTGGCATTCCACCGCGTGGCATAAGAATGTACCACAATGCCCATCGCCGTCCCCCCAACCAGAGAAGACAGGATGGAGATGGGGCTGGTCAGGGCGGCGAGGCCCAGACTGGCGGTTTGTACAAACTCCCTTCGCTTGATGCCGCGCTGTTTGGCGGAAAATGGTTTGATCTGCTTCATTTGCTTTAATTTATGTAAACAAGCACCCCGTCTTTACCTCCAAGCTTCGTACCCTTATGCTAAGGTGTATCTTAGGTGTCTCAGGTTTCTTAGGTGGTAAAGAATACACTGCTGCGCAGATTTCTTTTTCACCACCTAAGAAACCTGAGCCACTTTAGATACACCTTAGAAATTATTTTCAGTAGCATAAGCCATCGGCTTACTTTTGGCCTTTGGAAGTTTTTTCCGCAGGCCATTTGGCTTTCACGTATTTATCCAGATCCTTCACCGTCCAGGGGATGACCCGTCCTTGTGAAGTATGTCGGGTACTTCCTACGGTGCTGGCAGAGACAGGGGTAGCCTGGTTGCCCCATTCGTTGCGGATGTAGGTCAAAATGGCTGCAATATCTGCGTCGTCCATGATGGAATGAGCGGGCATCATGGGTAGGATTTCGGGGGCATCGTATTTTTTACCCAGCACCACAATGGGGCCTTCCAGTCCATGCAACAAAACCAGTGACAATTTTTTTTCGTCACCCAACACCCACTCAGAACCAACCATAGGCGGACCAAATCGATCCATGCCTCGGCCATCCGTGCCGTGACAGCCCGCACAGTTCGTGAGGTATTTTTGTCTGCCCGTGGCAAATTGTTTGCTGGCTTTTTCGTCCAGGGCATGTTTTGAGACCCTGGAAATCTCGGGATTGAATCCTGGCCAGGTAAACAGGTTTTTCAAGTTGGCCACGCCATTTTGATCCAGGGGAAGATCGGGTCTTTTTAACAATTCCGGCTGCGCGCTCAAGGCGATGGGATTTGACCCTTTAAAATTGAGTGCGGCTACGGCCAGACCATTCAACACCACTTGTTCTTTTTTACCAAATGTTTTTCCCTGATGGTGCATCAGCTCCAACAAAGCCAAGAGTTCGGCGGGATCTTTTTTTCGGGCAATGGCGCTGGCCAGCATTTCCAGAAATATTTCCTGGGCTTGCTCTGGATTCTGCCAAAATGGAGCAACCCAGAGTTTTTTCAAGAGGATAAACTCCTGACCGCCACTGCTGCTCATCACCGCATCCCTAATCAAGGCGAGGGTGCCAAAACGATCGATGATTTCTTGATTTACGGTCAAATTGACTTCCGAGCTGAGCAGATGAGCGCTCAACGCACATTGTAGCGCCACTTTGATGTTGGCGTTTTTTGACAAGGTTAGCACTTTCTGATCCAATACTTGCTGCATTTGGGCATGCTGGGTGGGATTGATTTCCAACAAGCGCAAGGCCGTAGTTTTGATGAAATCTTGTGGATCGTCCAGCAATTCCAGCAAAAGGGCAGGCTTCAGTTGTCCCAAACCTTCCAGCGTCCACAATGCATGAAACCTGGCGAGTGTGAAGGTCGATTGTTTGGCTATGGATTCCAGCAGCGGAACCACGGCCAGATCTGCTCTTTCCACCAGCAGGCGTTGGGCCATATCGCGTTGCCAGCCATCGGGATGCGACAAGTGTTGGACCAGCTCAGCTGAGCCAAAGCTGCTCAGTTTTTCGACTTTCGACAGCTTTTGGTTTTTGGGTACAATCTTCCAAATGCGCCCCATGTGAATGGGCAGCACCAGGTTTCTTTTGAGGGTTTGTTCACGCAGATAGGGGGTGACATAAGCGCCGTGTTGGATCAGCCCGCGGTACATGTCAGCAACGTAAATGGCGCCATCGGGCCCGGTGCACAGGTTGACGGGGCGAAAGCGTTCATCCGTTGATGCCAAAAACTCTTTGCCAGGGTTGGGGTCGTAGGCATTTAAAAAAGCCCCACTTTCCTTGACCACATTTCTTTTGATCAAATTACCGGATGGTTCACAAACCAGGGCATTGCCATAATACTCCTGGGGAAACAGGCTGGACCTCAACACCAGTGGAGAGCAGGCCGCCGTGAATTCCAGCAATCTCCCTTTTTTGTTCAAGGTTCCGGGAATGTACCCCCGGTTGACGGCCGGGGTTGCCCGGATGGGGAATACCTTGCGGTCGATGGTCAGCCCGTGGTCAATGCCCGTGGAGGGACTGTGGTTTTTGTTTCTGGAAAGACTATTGGGGGGCACCAGATCCGCGTGCAATTGGGACCAGTTGTAATTGTAAAACAAGCGCCCCTGGTCATCGTGGCTTAAGCCCCACTGGCCTCTGAATTCGGTACTGTCCCTTTTCCAGACACCATCAACGAGGCGGTAGCGGAGTCGGGATTTGACGTTGTAGTACCAGTTATCGGTATTGAGCAGGAGTCCGTTGTCGGAATGTTCGGGCAGGCCATTGCGGGCATAGGTAGAGTCCAGTAGAATTTGGGAATCCGCCTTCAAATCGCCATCTACATCCTGAGTGAGCCAAAGTGCCCTACTGTGCGCCACCAAGGCGCCTCCTTTGATCAAACCCACAGACCGGGGCATGACCAGGCTATCGAGGTAGATGGTACTTTTGTCCATCAGCCCATCGCCATTGGTGTCTTCTAAAATGGAGATGCGGCCGGAGGGTAATTTTTCGCCCTGGCCGTCGATGTCGGGCATGAAGCCCCGCATCTCAACGACCCAGAGGCGGCCATCTGCATCGAAGCTCAAGGCTACGGGCTCTTGTACCATGGGTTCAGCGGCAACCAGTTGGACTTGGAATCCTGGTTCTACTTGAAAGGTGGCCAATTCTTCTTCCGGTGACTTGGCGGCTGAGGGGTCGGCAAATGTTATTGGGTTTGATTCTTTGCCAGAAATCAAAATAAAAAACAGGATTGAACCAAGCAGAAGGCGTAAGAAGAACATATTCAGTTGGTTAAATGCGTAATCGCCATTTCAATGAGCGAGTTGCGCAGAAAAATTCTTTTCATGGCCAAGTTCAATATTTTATTTGAAAAAATGTAGGGAGTTCGAAATAAAATCAAGTGAAAGGGGAGTAGAGGATTATATATGGTCAGGAACCTGACTTCGTCAGACTCATTTTTCGCCCGCAGATCACGCAGATTTACGCAACCGCTTTCAAATCATCTGGCAAGCTTTTGGTACAGGAACCGAGCAGATGCTAGACCTCGAAAAACCAGAAAAAAACGGTTATGCTAATTTTAGAAACTATCTTGACTATGTCGCTAAAAAATTGACTTGAATGCCGTTTCATGACCTCCCCTAAAACGCAACAACCAACATCCAGACATTACTCCGAACATTGGTTGTTGATTACTTTTCGCTATTCGCTTTTCACTTTTCACCGCGCTGTCACCTGCACCCACATCCCTTTCGTATTCGCACTAATCGAGTTATCGTACATCGCCGCACAAGACACCGCTGGCAAATAATACCGCCCCGGATAAGCTGCGTTCAAACGCACCCGGAAGGTTTTGCTTTGGCTTTCTGGCAAGTCGAAGAAGGTATTCACCCGATCATCCCGGATGTCCTGGTAATCGAAGGCCGATTGAGAGGTACTTTCGATATCCGTCATGCGGCTGTTGCTGATTTCCCAGCCCGAGGGGAAAGTTTGGTTCAAGGCCAGCTCCAGGTAAGGCACAGGGCGCGAATTGGGATGATTCACCCGTACTTCGGCGATAAAGTCTTTGCCCTGGGGCAGGTTGGCTGGATCCAGCGCTTTGCCACTCATGTCGGTGTAGGCAACCGCAATTTTGAGGTCGTTGGCCTGGGCCGATTCTTGCCCTGCGGTGGGTTGACCCCGTTGGACCACCCGCACAAAGAGCTTGGCTTTGCTGGTGTTTTTCACCGTCAGGCTGGTATTGCTGCCACCGGCGGGCAAGTTGATCTGCATGATGGCGCTTTTGGAGTTCGCCGAAGTGCTTTGGCCACCACTAACCGCATAGCTGAAACCAAAGGTCTGGGTCGCTTTTTGGTCACCCAAATACTTGGATACCGCCATCAAAGTGTAAGCAACGGTTTGGGTAGAGTACCAGCGTTGGCTGCTCAATCCCTGTGAAAGGTATTGTACCAGCGCCCCGGCTTTTTTCATGTCTTTGAGCAGTACCAAGGTTTCGAGGATCATGGCGCGGTCGCGCATGCCTGAACCATACGTGTAACTCATCTCGGTATATTCCGGCACTTCAGTTGGTTTGTCCTGGATCAATTCCTTGGCTACTTCCGGTTTTCCGGCCAGGGCATAAGCCGCTGCCAATCGCCAGCGTGCGCTGAGGTTGATTTTGGGGTTTTCGCGCAAGCGGTTCATCGACGCCATGTCGGCATCGCCCGCCAGGGCCAGGGTGTACAAGCGGTAAGCCTGGCTCAGTTCGTGGCCTTCGATGCTCCAGAAGCCGTAAGCGGGTAATTTGGAGTCCCACATCCGCGCTACTTTTTTCTGGAATTTGCTCCAGTCTTTGATCAGGTTTTGCGGCACATCGTAGCCTTTGGCTTTGGCCTCCACGAGGAAATGCCCCACGTAGCTGGTCGACCAATGATCGGGTGTGCCATTGCCTGGCCAGTAAGTAAAGCCACCTTCGTTGGTTTGGAAGGTTTTGACCCGTTCGATCGCTGCTTTGATGTTGGTGGCGACTTCATTTTGACGTTTTTCATCCAGTTCCATCATGTTGCTCACAAACAACTGCGGGAATGCCGCTGATACGGTTTGTTCGATACAGCCATAAGGGTAGGAGAGGAGGTAGCCCAAACGTTCGCCCAGGTTCAGGGGCGGTACATTGGATACTTCCAGCATGGTACTGCGGGTTCCCGCCGAGCCAAATACTTCGATGGCTTGTTCCCATGATTTGCCGGGTTCTACCACTTCAGCAAACACCCTGGTTTGGAAGGGATTTGGATTGCGTACGTCGATTTCAATTTCTTCTGCCGAAGAAGCGCCACCGCCCGTGGCCACAATCTTGAATTTTGCGATACCTGTCCGGTCCTTCACCTTGATTTTGAATCCAGTAATTTGATCCGTATTGTTGCGGCTAAAGCTCATGTTTTGGTCGCCGTCTTCAATCGACACCAAGCCTGTGCTTTCGCTCACTTTGACTTGTACATTGCTGATTTTGGCATCGGTGACAAATACGTTAACAGGCAGCTCAAACTGATCTCCCGGAGAAATCACCCTCGGCAGGGTTGAGCGAACCATGAGCGGATTGCGTACGGGAACACTCTTATCGGCAGCGCCGTAGGCATTGTCCTGGGCGGCTACCACCATCACCCGCACTGCGCCGATGTAGTTGGGTATTTTGATTTGGTGCTTGTTGGTGCGGCCTTTGGCCAGTTGGAATGGCCCGAGACAAACCACCATGGGTTTGAAGCGGTTGGCGGTATTGTTCAGGGCACCGGGATCAATGGCACCGTCGCCACCAATGCTGAGGATGCCTTCCATTTCACCGGCAAAAGCGCCGAGTACTTTGTCGTAAATGTCCCAGGTTTGTACACCCAAGGCTTCACGAGCGTAGAAGACATCGTGGGGATTGGGCGTTTTGAAGCGGGTCAGCCCCAACAAACCTTCGTCAACTACGGCCAAACTATAGGCCATGGCTTTGCCCGATTTTTCACCGACGCTGACACTTACGGTTGTTTCTGGCCGGAACTCTGCTGGCGATTCGATGGTCGGGCTAAGGATGGTCTCTGCATTTTCGATCTGGATGGGCGTGATGCCATACAGGCGAATCGGCAAGTCGTTTTCTACTTGCCCATGCGGCTGGATCAGGGCCACATTGGCGTACACCGTCGGCGACATATCCGGGGTGGTTTTGAAGGTGATTTTGTTTTCACCTTCTACCGATTTTGCCCAGAATGTTTGCAGGATTTTGGTGCCTGTTTCCAGCGAAACCAAGACCCGTCCGTTTTTCCCGCCAGGGATGGTCAAGGTCACCGTTTCGCCTACGTTGTATTTTTCTTTGTCTGCCTGGAAACTCAGCATGGCTGCGGCTTCGCGGAAATTGTCGTCCATGTCGTCACCTTCGTACCAGGGCGTACCGATGTAGATGAATCCTCCCGTACAGTGGCCACTTTCGGCATCACAAACCCGGATCATGTAACGGCCCCAGGTGCTGGTTTTGAAACTCCAGGTTGCTTCCCCTTTGGCGTTGGTGTTTACCGCAGCGGTTTGTACCGCGCCAACGTGCTCCCCAGAGTTGTAGTTGGCTTCGTTTTCCTGGTATTGATCCCACCACCAGCGCCATTCTACCTTGTACAAACCAATCGAGAGGCGACGGCCACTGACGGGTTTGCCATTTTTATCCACATCTACCAAGCGGATGGTATTGGACTTGCCCACCTCAAATTGCGGACTGCCGTATTTGTTTTTCGGAATTTCCATACCCGCATAACTGGTATAAGGCGAGTATTTCACCGAAACGTTGTCGGTGCTGAAGTCGCCACCTTTTTCAAACACCCGGGTTTGGAAAGATGCGGTCAACATGCCCGGTGCCAGGTCTTCTTCCAACAAAGTGGCGCTGATATTGGCTTTGCCTTCGCCATCCAGTACATTGTCAAAAATGACCCGTGGTTCGGTTTTGGTCAACTTGCGCGCAGGATCGTCAAAGATGTAGCTGGGGTATTTGGGAAAACCCGTGTAAGCTTCCCGTAATTGGACTTCTACAATGGCCTTCAAACCACTGGCGGGTGACCCCGTCAGCCAATCGGCTTGCAAGCGAGCATTCATTTTGCCGTCTTCAGCCTGCAATTCATTTCCGCTTCCGGTATTCAAATCTACCTTGATCCGGTTGGGTTTGACGGTTTCAATTTTGAGGATTTTTTCAAAAACCGCTCCTCCTGCTTTTACTTTTACCCGCCAGTTTCCCGTAGGGGCGTCAGGGCTGGTCGCAAAATAGAGGGGATAAATACCACCCACAGTTTTGGACGAAGTTCGTTTTTCCTGTAATTGCCCCCGGGCGTTGTACAACTCCATGGTGATGGGGTAATTTTCAGGTAGGCGTTTTTCGCGGTCTTCGATCATGAAATTGAGGTACACCGAATCGCCGGGGCGCCAAACGCCACGTTCGCCGTACAACAATCCTTTCAAGCCTTTTTGGGTAACCGAACCCGCTACATCAAATTTACTGAGGGAGAGTGATTCCCCTTCTTCGAGGCGGATGTAACCCCGTTGTCCACTGTGGGTAACGATGGCTACAAAAGGATTGCCTTTGTAGGCCACATCGGCAATGCCGTCTCCGTTGCTGCTGCCTTTGCCAATGGATTGGTTTTGGCGGTCAAAAACTTCCACTTGTGCTCCACTGATGGGATCGGTACTGCGCAGATCGCTGACGATGACCATGAGTTTACGATTGCCACCTTTTTTGGCAATCAAACCCAGGTTGGAGGAAATGACGTTGCGTTGTACAAAATGGTCGGAATTGTAGTATTCCTTTGTACAAGGATCATCCCGATTGTCGTATTCGTAGTCATCATAATAGCCTTCGTAACCATAATAATGGTCCATGATACTCTCGAGGGGCTCGTCCTCATCCTCGCCTGTGCGGGAGAAAGGGTCTCCACCCAAAGAGGCATCAGCATTGGCTTCGGCCATACAACCTATCGCGGCGTATTCGGAACGGAAACCAATGCGCACTTGATAAATGGCTTGTTCATCGGCTTTGATCAACTTACCCAGGTCAATGGCGTAGCGCGACCAACGGCCCGCTTTGGCATTGGGGCTCAGGGTTTGCAGGTTAACTTTTTTCTGCAATACAATTCGGCCAACTTTGTACAAATCGTATTCGCCGTCCAGGTTGTTGTCTTGTAAAAACTGGAGAATATTGTTGTTATAAATTTTGAAAACTTCGATGTCGACCGACTTGAGGCCTACCGATTCAAAGGGAAACATCAGCCCTTCAGAATTGGGTAGAATGACCCCTTTTCCAACGAGGCGAACCCCTGGTTTGATTTCTTCAAAAGTGACATCCCAAATCGTGGTTTCGACAAAAGTATTGCCTTTGGTATTTTCGACTCCGGGAGCAATGCGCACCCGGTAACTGCCGTCGAGGGTTTTGTCGGGGTACACCCGTACCGTATTGTCTTCGATGATGTAGCGCAAGGTGCCTTCGTATTCATCGATGGTGATCAAGCCGTCCAGGTTTTGGGATTTGTTCAGGGGGTCGGAAAAAGTAATGCGGATGTATTGTTCTGGTATTTGCACCGCATCAGCGTCCATGGCGGTAAAACTACCCACCGCCGGAATTTTGTAGGCCTCAGATTTATCGTTTTTTACCCCAATTGCTTTGCCATCGTAGGTAAGTTTGACTTCCGAAGGTTGTTTGCCGCGGTTGACGGATTTAACGGTGAAATAGTGTACCAACTGGTCACTGGAGTGATTCCATTGCACATTGAGTTTTCCTCCGTCTTGCTGGGCATTGAGCATTTTTTCGACCTCGGAATTCTCGGCCACATCCGCAGTGTACACGGCACCTTTGAGGCTTTGTTTGGAATAATCCGTGGCACTGGCGGAGCGCATACCTTCCAGATCAACCTGGTAATGCTGCTCGCGGGTGTGAAATTGAAAGGCAAAATTGGCGTTTTCTCCTTTGGCGTCCTGAATGACTTGTTTTACATTTACCGAAACGTCATAAGTAGTGCCTGAAGCAAGATCCTGGTTGGGATCCAAGCGCAGCGTGTTGGCGTCTTCCCAAGTCAATGTACCTTTGATATTGGGGGAAATAGACAAAATTGCTGGCGCTTCTTTGCCAATCTCATCAGAATTCGCTACATTCTGGGCAAAACGAACCCGGATGGGATCGGTTTTGGAAATCACCCCGGAGGTGTAAGCGTACACAAAGGGATTTTCGGCGGAGAGGGTGCTGATGTCTTTATTTTTTCGACAACCAGTACTCAAAAGGGCTAGAAAAAGGACCACTGTAGTTGTACCCAGTACAAGTGGCCGCAGGGCTTTGGCGTTAAGCATTGACATGATAGAATTGTTAAAATGGTTTTTGTAGGATTAAAATGGCAACTTTTAGGGGTAGAGTATGTTTGGATTCTTTGCATGTGCAGTAAATATTTTTGCCGCCATTGCACGCTCTGAACAACTCGTTCAATTTAAGTTGATATACGAGGATTTCAAACAAAGGTTACATATTTTTTTTATTTTTAATCAACAAAAAAAGCACCGCAGGATGGAATTTGTTTTATTGCCGCAATTTCCGCTGCAGATTGTCGTCTATCCAAACGAAAATCTGAACCTACATATTTTTGAACCCCGTTACCGACAACTCATCAAAGAAAGTGAGGAAAAGGGCACCACTTTTGGCATCCCTACATTCCTCAACAACCGGGTAATGCCAGTTGGAACGGAAATCCAACTGCTGACTGTTGAAAAGCAACATGATGGCGGCGAAATGGACATCAAAACCAAAGGGATTGGGGTGTACCGTATGGAGCAATTCATCAACCCGGTGCCCGGAAAACTCTACGCGGGTGCAACCATTGTGCGCGTGGAAACCGACCTGGAATACGATTGGGCTTTGAATGAAAAAATCCTGGGATATCTGGTTGAATTGTTCGACCTGTTGAACATTGACAAACCCTTGCCTGAGGGGCCCAGTGATTTTGTAACTTTTGACGTAG
>Ga0209717_1003389_pt1 | contig 13982 bp, 11 predicted proteins | sample AD_UKC048_MetaG_FD_184418 | JGI IMG/M metagenome (GOLD analysis project Ga0209717, IMG submission 184418) | Active sludge microbial communities of municipal wastewater-treating anaerobic digesters from USA - AD_UKC048_MetaG (SPAdes) (version 2) | ecosystem: Engineered > Bioreactor > Anaerobic >... | reverse complement strand
CGATCTGGACTTCACGTTCGCCGATCTCACGGGGCGACTGCATCCGTTCACCTCACAAATGCGCCAGTAGCATGCTTCATGGACACGCCAGATGCAATAGCGAGGTTCGTGGACTCGGTGTCGCGTGATGTGGTCAACTCGCAACAGACAGCGAGAGAGGTGTAGAACCCGAATTTCCTTGTTGAATCAATACGTTAGCCGAAGATCTCGCTAGCACGGTTCGTGAACATGGCTAGTGGGGTTCGTGGATCTCAACAACTGCTGCGCACGGCGTTCCTGGCCGACGTTACGAGCCCACAACGACCACATGCATGTAGCGCGGCCCGTGCGCCCCCAGCACCAGGCTGCCTTCGATGTCGGTCGTGCCGCTGGCCCCGGTGATCAGGTTCACGTTGCGCGGCATCGGCTGGCCCGCAGCCGCCGCTGCATAGTCCTCCAGGTAAGCCAGGATGTCGGCAGCGCGCAGCACAACGATGTGATGCAGCGGCAGGAAGTGCGCCAGCACGGGAGAGTCGGCGCCGGAATGGAACACCAGCGATCCTGTCTCCGCGATACCCCACTTCGCCATGCCCACCGCAGCGGACTCGTCGGGAGCGACTTGCGTGCGTACCTCGAATGCCGACCAATCGAGCGAGCGCAGCAGCGCGTGCGGCTGCAGCGCGATCACTGCCGGCAGCCTGCGAATCTCCAGGTACGCGGCCACCGCGGCAGGCACGTCCACCAGCGATGCAACCTGTTCTGCCGAAGCAGCGACCTTCGGCGACGTGACGCGCGCGATGAAGGCCTGCACGAGCGAGCTGGCGAGCAGGTCAGGACGCGTCGATGGCAGGTCCGTCAACAGCGCGGCGGCGGCGTGTTGCACGGTCGCCGCATCGATGCTGTGTCGCCCGAGCGCGGCGCGAACCCGGCCCAGGATGTCGTCGCGCGCCGTCACTTTCGCTGCCCCTCGCCGCTGGCGTAGCGGGCCATGAAGGTCCGGCCCTCGGGCGCCGGAAAGTCTCGATACTCTGCCCACGGGCCGAGCCCGGGCATGCTGCGGATCCAGCCCCCACGGCTGAACAGACGCAGTACACGAACAGCCACCGCCGTTTGCAGCCTGTAGAGCCACGGCCGCGAGGCCACAAATGTGAAGACACCCATCCCAAAGCGCATCGCCGCCGGCTCCAGCCCTTCACGCCACGAGCGGTCGCGCCAGCCGCGCAGCAAGGTCGGCAGCGGGATGTCCACCGGGCAGACCTCTTGGCACTTGCCGTTGAGCGTGCACGCGTGCGGGAGGTCGCGGGACTTCTCCAGGCCGTCGAGGATTGGCGTGAGAACGGCTCCCATCGGCCCGGGGTAGGTACCCCCGTAGGCATGTCCGCCCATCTGTCGGAACACCACGCAGTGGTTCATGCAGGCGCCGCAGCGCAGGCAGCGCAACATCTCGCGCAGACCCGCGTCGGCGAGCATCTTCGTGCGCCCGTTGTCGACCAGCACGATGTGGAACTCCTCGGGCCCGTCCAGGTCGCCGGGCTTCTTGGGTCCGCAATGGAAGGTGGTGTACTGCGTGACGTCGGCGCCGGTAGCCGAGCGCACCAGCAGGCGCAGCAGCGCGAACGCGTGCGGAAGGCTCGGCACGAGCTTCTCGATGCCCGCGGTTACGATGTGCATGCGCGGCGGCGATGTCGTCAGCTCGGCATTGCCCTCGTTGGTCACGGTGCAGGTCGCCCCGGTGTCGGCGAGCAGGAAATTGGCGCCCGAGATCGACACGTCAGCGCTCAGGAACTTGTCGCGCAACTCGCGGCGGGCGCTGTCGACCATCGCCTCGATCGTCTCCTCGGTGTGCGGGACACGATGCGCCTGCTTGAACATCTCCGACACCTGCTCGCGCGTGCGGTGCATCGACGGCCAGACGATGTGCGACGGCCGATCGCCTCCGAGTTGCACGATGTGCTCGGCCAGATCGGTTTCGACGCGCTCGATGCCGGCCGCGTCCAGAGCATGCGGCAGGCCGATCTCTTCGCCGAGCATCGACTTCACGCGCGTGACCCGCTTGGCCTGCGCCTGGCGGCAGAGATCCACGACGATCCGCGAGGCCTCGTCGGCCGAAGACGCCCAGTGCACCTTGGCGCCGGAGGCGATCGCGTTGCGTTCGAACTCAAGCAGATAGTGGTCGAAGTGCTCGATGACGTGGTCCTTGATCCGCTTGCCGCGGTCGCGGGCAGCGTCGAACTGCGGGAACGCCGCCAGCGCGGCGGCGCGCTTGCGCTCGGCCGTGCCGGTCGTGCGGTCGATCGCGAGCTTCAGCGTGGGATCGGTCAGCGCCACGTCCGCGCGCGCGCGAAAGGAGAGGATGGAGGTGTGCATCGGTACGCTCATCCCTTCTCGCCGACGGAAGGCGCGTCGGCCATGCCCGCCAGCACCTCGGCGGCGTGATAGACCCGCACTCGTGAGCCGTCACGATGCAGCTTGCCGGCCATGTTCATCAGACAGCCCAGGTCGCCGCCCAGCAGCACCTGAGCGCCGCTGCGCCGAACAGCGGCGGCCTTCTCCGACACGACTGCGTTCGAGATCGCCGGGTACTTGACGCAAAAGGTGCCGCCGAAGCCGCAGCAGACATCGTTGCCCTCCAGTGGCTTCATCTCGAGGCCGCCGACCGCTCCGAGCAGTGCGCGCGGCTGCTCGAAAACACCCAGCTCGCGCAGGCCGGAGCAGCTGTCGTGATAGGTCGCCGTGGCCGGAAACTTGACGCCGGTCGGCTTGTAGTGCATCACATCGACGAGAAAGCTCATCAGCTCGAAGGTGCGCTCACCGAGCCGGCGCGCGCGCTCCGCCCAGGCCTGGTCATCGGCCAGGGCTTCGGGGTAGTGCGCACGCGTCATGCCAACGCAGGAGCCCGACGGTCCGACCACGTAGTCGTAGGGCTCGAAGAGTTCGATGAACCGGCGGGCGAGCACCGCGGTATCGCGGGTGTCCCCGCTGTTGAAGGCCGGCTGCCCACAGCAGGTCTGCTGCATCGGCACCTCGACCTTGCAGCCCGCGTCCTGCAGCAGCTTCAGCGCCGCGAAGCCCACGCTCGGCCGCATCGCGTCGGCCAGGCAGGTAACGAAAAGCGCCACCCGGGGGGGCGTCGACGGCTTGAACAGGTCTCGGGAATCAGCCATGGAAGGTCTCTCGGTTTAAGCAGCGCATCACGGCAGTTTCACACCGAGCAGCGGGTCGCCCCAGTTCACCACATGCATCGCCACCATCGCCAGGGCGCCGACCAGCGCGACATAGTAGATGGTCGGGATGATCGTGCGGCGCAGGATCTGGCCCTCGCGCCCCATGACGCCGACCGTCGCCGAGGCGGCCACCACGTTGTGGATCGCAATCATGTTGCCGGCTGCCGCGCCGATGGATTGCGCCGCGACCATCGTCGCGCCGCTCACGCCGAGTGCTTGGGCCACGCTGTACTGGTACTGGCTGAGCATCAGGTTCGAGACGGTGTTGGAGCCGGCCAGGAAAGCGCCGAGCGCACCGACCGTCGGCGCGAACACCGGATAGACGTCGCCCACCGACGCAGCGACCCAGCGCGCCATCGAGATCGGCATGCTGGCGAGTTCGTTGGCGTTGACGCCCGACTGGATCATGATGCGCACCATCGGCACGGTGAACAACAGCACGAAGCCGGCGCCGAGCAGGGTGCCGCCCGACTCGCGCGTGGCCTTCACGAAATCGGACAGGTGCATTCGGTGCAGCAGGATCGTGAGCAGGCAGACGAACACGAGAATGCCGCCGGGCAGGTACAACGGCTGGAAGTTGCCGCTGATGCCGGCCTCGCCGAGGATGTCCTTGACGCCGACACTCACCGACAGCAGCCAAGCCTTGAAGTCAGGCATGGTGCGGCTGAGCACCAGGATCAGCGCCAGGAGCAGGTAGGGCACCCAGGCGATGACAATCGGGATCTGCTTCGTGGCATGGTCGACCTTCATCTCGATGCTGCCCATCCACTCTTCCGGCCACTCCTTCGGGTCGGCGAAGTCCCAGGTCTTCTTCGGCACCAGGAAGCCGGCGCGCGCGGCCACCGTCGCCAGCGCCAGGCCCAGCAGACCCCCGAGCAGCGAAGGAAATTCAGGCCCGAGAAAACGCCCGGCCAGCCCGTACGGGATCGTGAAAGCGAAAGCGGAGAACAGCGCAAACGGCACCGCCGGCAGCGCCTCGGACCACGAGCGGTTGCGACCGAAGAAGCGGGTCATGAAGAACACCAGGAACACCGGGATCAACGTGCCGGCGATGGCGTGGCCGAGCGCCACCCGCTCCACGATCAGATTGAAGAAGTCGGGCCAGCTCTGACCTTGAGCCACCAGGGCCTGCGTCATCGACTCGCGCTGCAGCCCGCCCTGCACACCGACGAGCAGCGGCGTGCCGACGGCGCCGAAGGACACCGGCGTGGACTGGATGATCATTCCGAACATCACCGCCGACAGCGCCGGAAAGCCCACCGCCACCATCAGCGGGCCGGCCACCGCGGCCGGCGTGCCGAAGCCCGAGGCGCCTTCGATGAAGCAGCCGAACAGCCAGGCGATGAGGATCACCTGGATGCGGCGGTCCGGGCTGATGCGCGCGAAGCCGCTGCGGATGCTGGCGATGCCACCGGAGTGCTTGAGCGTGTTCAGCAGCAGCAGCGCGCCGAAGATGATCCACAACACCTGCACCGTGATGATGATCCCTTCCAGCGTCGCCGCGAGGACGCGATTGAAGCTCACACCCCAGGCCGTCAGCGCGATCAGGGCGGTGACGACATAGACCAGCGGCATCGCGCGCTTGGCTGACCAGCCGAGGCCGACCAGCAGCACGCCCGACAGGGCGATCGGAGTGAATGCCAATAGGGCTTGCAGGCCGAGTTCCATGGGGTGTCTCCTTGAAATGGTTTGGATGCGTGGCTCGGCCGGCTCAGGCGATCAGCGCGGCCAGCACCTCTTCGAGCGTCTTCTTCGCGTCGCCGAACAGCATGCGGTTGTTGTCTTTGTAGAAGAGCGGGTTGTCCACGCCGGCATAGCCCGAGGCCATGCTGCGCTTCATCACGATCGAGGTCTTCGCCTTCCACACTTCGAGCACCGGCATGCCGGCGATCGGGCTCGCCGGGTCTTCCTGGGCCGAGGGGTTCACGATGTCGTTGGCGCCGATGACCATCGCCACGTCGGTGCCGGGAAAGTCCTCGTTGATCTCGTCCATCTCCAGCACGATGTCGTAGGGCACCTTGGCTTCGGCCAGCAGCACGTTCATGTGGCCCGGCATGCGGCCCGCCACGGGGTGGATGCCGAAGCGCACGTTGACGCCCTTGTCGCGCAGGATCTTCGTGATCTCGCACACCATGTGCTGCGCCTGGGCCACCGCCATGCCGTAACCGGGCACGATGACCACGTTCCTCGCTTCGCGCAGCAACTCGGCGGTCTCCACCGCGCTCACCGGCACGACTTCACCCGCCGGTTGTGCGCCGCCCGCCGCAGGCGCCGGCGCGCCGCCGCCGGTGCCGAAGCCGCCGGCGATCACGCTGATGAAGTTGCGGTTCATCGCGCGGCACATGATGTAGCTGAGGATCGCGCCCGAGGAACCCACCAGCGCGCCGACCACGATCAACAGGTCGTTGCCGAGCATGAAGCCGGTGGCCGCGGCGGCCCAGCCGGAGTAGCTGTTGAGCATCGACACCACCACCGGCATGTCGGCACCGCCGATCGCCATCACCATGTGAACGCCGAACAGCAGCGCGATCACCGTCATCACGATCAGCGGCGTCATGCCGGTCTGGATGTCGTGCGCGCGCAGGAACTCGCGCCCGAACCAGACGACCACCAGCAGCCCGGCCAGATTGAGCCAGTGGCGTGCCGGCAGCAGCAGCGGCTTGCCGCCGATCTTGCCGGACAGCTTGCCGAACGCGACGATCGAGCCCGAGAAGGTAACGGCGCCGATCAGGATGCCGACGTAGATCTCGACCTCGTGGATCGCCTTCTCGGCCGGCGTCGGGAACACGGTGGACGTGTCGACGTAGCTCGCGAAGCCGACGAGGCAGGCGGCCAGTCCGACGAGGCTGTGCATCAGCGCCACCAGCTCGGGCATCTGCGTCATCTGCACCTTCTTCGCGGCCAAGAGGCCGATGGCGCCGCCGACGACGAGGGCGCCGACGATCCAGGCGTACCCGGCCGGCGTGACACGCGGGCCGAGCACGGTGGCCAGCACCGCGAGGGCCATACCGACGATGCCGAAGACGTTGCCGCGACGCGCAGTCTCCGGATTCGACAGACCGCCCAGACTGAGGATGAAGAGAATGATGGCGCCAATGTAGGAGACGGTAGCCAGGCCTGCAGTCATGTCCGGCTCCTCATTTGCGGAACATCGCCAGCATGCGCCGCGTGACCGCGAAGCCGCCGAACATGTTGACGGCCGTCAGCACCAGCGCTGCGACGGCCAAGGCGAGGATCAGCTGCGACGGCCGATCGACTGCGGCGCCTCCTGCCAGCGGCGGCGCGACCTGCACCAGCGCGCCGATGGCGATGATCGACGAGATCGCGTTGGTCACGCTCATGAGCGGCGTGTGCAGCGACGGCGTGACGTTCCACACCACCATGTAGCCGATGAAGCAGGCCAGCACGAACACCGTGAAATGGGCCAAGAACGACGCCGGGGCAAAGAGACCCACGAGCGCAAAGACCAGCGCGCCCGCGCCAAACACCGTCATCAGCGAGCGGGCAGACATCGGCTCGCCCGCGCCATGGCCATGCCCCTTCTTGGTGGACGGCGCGGCGATCGGCGCCGCAGCGGACTTGGCCGGCGCCACGGCCGGCAGCTTGGGCGGCGGTGGCGGCCAGGTGATGGCGCCTTCCTTGATGACCGTCAGGCCGCGGATCGCATCGTCTTCCATGTTGACGTCGATCAAGCCGTCCTTGGTCTTGCACAGCTCCTCGGTCAGGCGCAGCAGGTTGGTCGAGTACAGCGTCGAGGACTGCTTGGCGAGACGGCTGGCGAGGTCGGTGTAGCCGATGATCGTCACGCCGTGCTTCACGACCGCCTGGCCCGGTTCCGTCAGCTCGCAGTTGCCGCCCTGCTCGGCCGCCATGTCGACGATGACGCTGCCGGGCCTCATGCTGCGCACCATCTCGGCGGTGATCAGCCGCGGCGCGGGCTTGCCCGGGATCAGCGCGGTGGTGATGATGATGTCGCACTCCTTGGCCTGCTGCGCGTACATCGCGCGCTGCGCGGCCTGGAAGCCTTCGCTCATGACCTTGGCGTAGCCGCCGCCGCCGGAGCCTTCTTCTTCGTAGTCGACCTTGACGAACTCGCCGCCCAGCGACACCACCTGGTCAGCCACCTCGGCGCGCGTGTCGTTGGCGCGCACGATGGCTCCCAGGTTGGCCGCGGTGCCGATGGCCGCCAGCCCGGCCACACCGGCCCCGGCAATGAACACCTTGGCCGGCGGAATCTTGCCGGCGGCGGTGATCTGGCCGTTGAAGAAGCGGCCGAAGGCGTTGGCGGCTTCGATCACCGCCCGGTAGCCGCTGATGCCGGCCATGGAGGTGAGCGCGTCCATCTTCTGCGCCCGGCTCAGTTGGCGTGGCAGGCAGTCGATGGCCAGCACGGTCGCCATCTTCGCCGCCAGCTGTTGCATCAGGTCTGGGTTCTGTGCCGGCCAGACGAATCCGATCAGCGTGCCGCCTTCGCGCAGCATGGCCACTTCATTCGGCGTGGGCACGCGCGCCTTGAAGACGATGTCGCTCTTGGCCCAGATGTCGGCCGCAGTCGGCACCACGCTGGCACCGGCAGCGCGGTAGGTGTCGTCGGCAAAGTTCGCCGCATCGCCGGCGCCACTCTGCACCGCCACCTGGAAGCCCAGCTTGATGAGCTTTTCAACCACCTCGGGCACCGTGGCGACACGTTTCTCGCCAGGCAGAGTTTCAAGCGGCACACCGATCAACATGAACGTCTCCTCAATTCTTTCGAAGTGCGCGACTAGGCGTAGCGCAGGTCAGTTGCCTTGCCGCGGAAGACCCGGTACGAGAACGCCGTGTAGGCCGCGATCGCCGGCAGAGAAATGCAGACACCGATCAGGATCACCTTGAGCGCGGCCGGGCTGCTGGCGGCCTGCCAGATCGTGAGCCGGTCGATCACGACGTAGGGGTACAGGCTGTAGGCCAGACCGAGAAACCCGAGCACGAAGACGACGATCAGCAGCGTGAACGGCAGCCAGGCAAGTGGCCCGCGCACGGTGGGCGTGCCCAGCAGCGCGCGCACCGCCACGAGCAAGATGACCGTCATCAGCGGAATCGCCGACAGCGCGATGATCGAAGGCAGCTCAAACCATCGCAGGCGCACCGTCTCGCTGATCCACGGCGTGGCCATCGAGATCAGCAAGAGCCCGCCGCACATCGGCGCCCACGCGATGCGCGCCCAGCGCACAGCACGCTCTTGCAGTTCACCGTCGGTCTTCATGATCAGCCAGGTGGCGCCCAGCAACACATAGGCCATCGGCAGCGCCACGGCGATGGCGGCGGCGAACAGCGGGTAGTTCCAACCGTCACCGAAGCCGCTGATGTAGCGCCCGAGCATCCAGCCCTGCGTCGCCGCAGCGAGCGTCGATCCGGTGAAGAACAACCAGTCCCACATCGGCTTGCGCGCGGCTTTGGCCTTGACGCGGAAGTCGAACGCCACACCGCGCAGGATCAACCCGATCAGCATCAGCATGACCGGCAAATACAGCTCGGTCAGCACCAAGCCATGCGCCTTCGGGAAAGCCACCAGCAGGATGCCGACGCCGAGCACGAGCCAAGTCTCGTTGGCATCCCAGAAGGGGCCGATCGACGCGATCATCACGTCCTTTTCGGCCGGTGTCGCGCGGGGCATCAGCATGCCCACGCCAAGGTCGTAGCCGTCGCTGACCACATAGACGAGCATCGAAATGCCCATCAGCGCCATGAAGATCACCGGCAGCGCTTCGTCGAAGGTCATGAACGACCTCCTTCGACCAGCGCTTCGGCCGCGCGACCCTGGGCACGTTCCAGCGCGTCGGCCTGGATCACGTCCTCCGGCTTTTCGGCCATGTACTTCAGTACCGCCACATAGGCGACGAGCAGCGCCAGGTAGACGGTGACGTACAGCGCCAGCGTCAACGCGATCATCGGTGCCGGAACGGTCGATGCAACATCGGCGGTGCGAACCAGGCCGAAGACGACAAACGGCTGGCGGCCGATCTCGGTCACGTACCAGCCGGCCACGGTGGCCACCCAACCGGAGAACGTCATCCCGGCCACCACCCACAACAAACGGCGTGGCAGGCGTTCGGGCCGCCAGCCGCAGCGCCGACACCACCACCAGCCGGCCCAGCTGACGGCCAGCATCAGCATGCCCACGCCGACCATGACACGGAACGACCAGAACACCATGGCCACCGGCGGATGTGCGCCGGGGAAGTCGTTCAGGCCGCGGATCTCGGCGTCGACGTCATGCTTGAGGATGAAGCTCGCGAGCTTGGGGATTCCGATCGCTGCCAGGTTGCTGCGCGACGCCTCATCGGGAATCGCGAACAGCAGCAAGGGCGCGCCGCGCTGCGTCTCCCACACCCCCTCCATCGCGGCGACCTTCTGCGGCTGGTGCTCCAGCGTGTTCAGGCCGTGCAGATCGCCGACGAAAATCTGCACCGGGATCAGCAGTGCCGCCAGTGTCAGCCCGACGCGCAGCACCTTCGGCGCCGAGAGCGGCGCCGCTCCCTTGAGGATTTGCCAGGCCGAGAGCCCGGCCAGCAGGAACGCCACGGTCAGCCCTGAGGCGAGCAGCTTGTGTGCCAGGCGGTAGGGGAACGAGGGATTGAAGATGACCTCGATCCAGCTCCTGACGTGGAACTCGCCATTGATGATCTCGTGGCCCGTCGGCGTCTGCATCCACGAGTTCAGCGCCAGGATCCAGAACGCACTGAGCGAGGTGCCGATGGCGACGAAGAAGGTGGCCATCATGTGCACGCGTTCGCTTACGCGGCCGTGGCCGAACAGCATGATCCCCAGGAAGCCGGCCTCTAGGAAGAACGCCGTCAGCACCTCGTAGCCCAAGAGCGGCCCGGCCACGTTGCCGACCCGTTCCATGAAGCCGGGCCAGTTGGTGCCGAACTGGAAGCTCATCGGGATGCCGCTGACCACGCCGAGCGCGAAGGTCAGCGCGAAGACCTTGGTCCAGAAGCGGTACGCGGCGAGCCAGGCCTGCCGGTCCACCGGCTGCGTGGCACGCAGGTAACGCCAGCGGAAGAACATCAGCACCCACGCCAGCGCGATGCTGATGACCGGAAACAGGATGTGGAACGTGATGATGGCGGCGAACTGCATGCGCGCCAGGATCAGTGCGTCCATGGTTCCGGCTCCCTTGAAGGATCAGCTCTTGCGCGCCCGGGAGGCCGACTTCTTGGCGGCGGCCCCTGGCGCTGCGTCCGATGCCTCCAGCCCTTCGGACATGCCGATCAGCACGCCGCGCGCGAGCGCCGTGTAGTGATCCATCCAGGCGTCCACGGTGCTCTGCGCCTGAGCTCGGCCCTGCCGCACGGCCTCGCGCGACCTTGCCGTGAGTTGCTCCAGCGCCGCGGTGGCGCTGGAGCCGGTGGCACTGCCCTTGACCTTCAGTCCTTCGAGCGCCGAGGCCCAGGGCCCCTGCAGCGTCTTCCCCGCGTCGGCGATGGCCTTGTCGACGCTGCCATACAGCGCGTCCTCCATCTTCTCGATGTCGGCCAGCGCCTTCTTCATCTTCGTCTCGCGCAGTTCGACGCCCTGGTCGACGAACTGCTCGAGCGCGCGCCGGTTGGCCTCGACCGCCTTCACCACGGCGGCATCCATGCCCTCAACTGCCTTGCTCAGCAGCGCCTCGACATCGGTCGCAGGCAGACCGCTCTTCGCGGCGCCGGCCGAAGCCGCCTTTGTCGTCGCCTTCACCGCGTCACGCACGCTCTTCAGCGTCAGCTCGCGGCCCTGCAAGGCCTTCAGCGTGGCCTGCTGAACTGCCTGGCGCAGCGCGTCGCCCTGTTTGGCCGAGGCCTGCGCGAACTGTTGCACCAGGGCGTCCTGGTCGAAGCCGGTCTTGCTCATCTGTTTGTCTCCTGGGTTGTTGTCGTTGGCACGCGCATCACTGCATGTGCTGGCCGCCGTTGATGGCGATGTTGGCGCCGGTCACGAACGCGGCCTCGTCGGAGGCGAGGTAGATGATCAGACCCGCCACTTCCTCGGGTTTGCCGAGACGGCCCACCGGGATGTGCGGCAGGATCTTCGAGTCGAGAACTTCCTTCGGAATGGCCGTGACCATCTTGGTGCCGATGTAGCCCGGCGAGATGGTGTTGACCGTCACGCCCTTCTTCGCCACTTCGAGCGCCAGCGCCTTGGTGAAACCGTGCACGCCGGCCTTGGCCGCCGAGTAGTTGGTCTGGCCGAAGGCGCCCTTGCTGCCGTTGACCGACGAGACGTTGATCACCCGGCCCCAGCCCCGATCGCTCATCGCATCGACGACCTGCTTGCTCATGTTGAACAGGCTGTCGAGGTTGGTGCGCATCACCGCGTCCCAGTTGACCTTGTCCATCTTCTTGAACGTCATGTCGCGCGTGATGCCGGCGTTGTTGACCAGCACGTCGACCGGCCCGACCTTGGCAGTGACCTCGGCCACGGCCTGCACGCAGGAGTCGAGGTCGGCCACGTCGCAGGGGACCGCGGCGATGTCGTAGCCGCGGCCTTTCATGCCGGCCACCCATTCGGCATGCTTGGTGTTGCCCGGCGAGTAAGTGACTGCGACCTTGTAGCCGGCATCGGCCATCTTGGTCGAAATGGTTTCGCCGAGGCCGCCCATACCGCCGGTGACCAGGACCACGCGTGTGTTGCTCATTGGAATGTCTCCTGTGGGGTTCAATGAATTCGGATCTCAGCGCTCGATCGCGAGCGACACGCCCATGCCGCCGCCGATGCACAGCGCGGCCAGGCCCTTCTTCGCGTCACGGCGCTGCATCTCGTGCAGCAGCGTGACCAGGATGCGGCAGCCGCTGGCGCCGATCGGGTGGCCGATCGCGATTGCGCCGCCATTGACGTTGACCTTCGCCGGGTCGGCTTCGAGCACCTTGTTGACCGCGCAGGCCTGCGCGGCGAAGGCCTCGTTCAGCTCGAAGAGATCGACGTCGCCGACTTTCCAGCCGGCGCGCTCCAGCGCCTTGCGGCTGGCCGGCACCGGGCCCATGCCCATCGTCGCCGGATCAAGCCCGCTGGTGCCGAAGCTGGCGATACGTGCCAGCGGCGTCAGACCCAGCTCGGCAGCCTTTTTCGCCGTCATCACGACCACCGCGGCGGCGCCGTCGTTCAGCCCCGAGGCATTGCCGGCGGTGACGCTGCCGGCCTTGTCGAATGCCGGTCGCAGTCCGGCCAGCGCTTCGGCATTGGTCTTCTTGTTGATGAACTCGTCGGCCGCGAAGACCAGCGGATCGCCCTTCTTCTGCGGGATCGTCACGCCGACGATCTCGTCCTTGAAGCGGCCCGCGTCCTGCGCCGCCGATGCCTTCTGCTGGCTGCCCAGCGCCAGCGCGTCCTGCATCTCGCGCGTGATGCCGTGCGCCTTGGCCACGTTCTCCGCCGTGGTGCCCATGTGGTACTGGTTGTAGACGTCCCACAGGCCGTCGACGATCATCGAATCGTGCATTTTCCAGTCGCCCATGCGCTGGCCCTGCCGCGAACCGAACAGCACGTGAGGAGACAGGCTCATGCTTTCCTGACCACCGGCGACGACGATCTCGCTGTCGCCCCAGGCCACGGCCTGCGCGGCCAGCATCACCGCCTTGAGGCCCGAGCCGCAGACGGCGTTGATCGTCAGCGCCGGCGTCTCCTTCGGCACGCCCGCCTTCATCGACGCCTGGCGCGCGGGGTTCTGGCCCACGCCTGCAGCAAGCACCTGGCCCATGATCACCTCGCCGATCTGGGCGCCGTCGAGCTTGGCGCGCGCGATCACCTCCTTGACGACCAGGGCGCCGAGATCGGTTGCGGGGATGTTGGCGATGGAGCCGCCGAACTTGCCCACGGCGGTGCGTGTGGCGGCGACGATGACGATGTCTTGCATGGTTTGCTTCTCCTGGGCTGGTATGACGTGCGGGGTGGAGGGTTGGAGGTGGCTACGGCGCCTTGGCCTTGACGTAGCGGCCAGGTGCCGGTTCGATCGGCTTGTACTTGCGTGAACCCGCGGACTGGGGTGCGGCAAGCTTGCGGCCGGCGTGCCGCCCAAGCCACTCGGCCCAGGCCGGCCACCAACTGCCGGGAATGTCCTGCGCCTGGTCGAGCCAGCGCTCGGCGTCTGCCGCCAGCTCCCCGACCCAGTGGTTGCGCTTTTTCTTCGCGGGCGGATTGATGACCCCGGCAATGTGGCCGCTGGCGCCGAGCACGAAGCGCACGTCGCCGCCGAGCAGCTGGGTGCTCGAATACGCGGTCTGCCAGGGCACGATGTGGTCTTCACGCGAGGCGTAGATGAAGGCCGGCACGGTGATCTTCCCGAGGTCGACCGGCACGCCGCACTGCGTGGTGGCGCCCGGCTCGCGCAGCTTGTTCTCGAGGTAGGTCTTGCGCAGGTACCAGCAGTACATCGGCCCCGGCAGATTGGTGTCGTCGCCGTTCCAGAACAGCAGATCGAAGGGCGGCGGTGCCTTGCCTTTCAGGTAGCCGTTCACGACGTAGGGCCAGATCAGATCGTTGGCGCGCAGTGCGGCGAACACCTGCGCCAGCTCGCGGCCCTTGAGCAGGCCGCCGTGGCCGATGCTGGCCTCGCGCGCGGATACCGTCTGCTCACTGACCATCAGGCCGAGCTCGCCCGTATCGCTGAAGTCGAGCATCGCGGTCAGCAAGGTCAGGCTCGCGACCTTGTCTTCTCCGCGGGCCGCGAGCACGGCGAGTGCACTGGCCAGCAACGTGCCGCCGATGCAGAAGCCCAGCGTGTTGACGCGGTCGGCGCCGCTGATCGCCAGCGCGACGTCGATC
>Ga0209717_1003385_pt1 | contig 13986 bp, 16 predicted proteins | sample AD_UKC048_MetaG_FD_184418 | JGI IMG/M metagenome (GOLD analysis project Ga0209717, IMG submission 184418) | Active sludge microbial communities of municipal wastewater-treating anaerobic digesters from USA - AD_UKC048_MetaG (SPAdes) (version 2) | ecosystem: Engineered > Bioreactor > Anaerobic >... | reverse complement strand
CGCGCCATGAAAGCCATTTATTGGGAAAGGTCAGGCAAAGACTGGGTTTTTTCGCGGTTGCGGAGTGTGTTTCGCGGACCGGTGGCCCCAGACCCTTCAAAGTCGCGTTCTTCGGAGCGCGGTTTTCCTTTGAGCCTGCATATTTCACGCGGAAGCGTGAAATATGCAGGCTCAGCCCTGGGGTTCCGTTCCCCCGCTTTCGCGTTGCGCGCCGACGGTCCTCCGAACATCCTATCCGGCCATGAGACCGCGCCTTTCTTTCCCTTTGATTTTCCTCTCGTTGCTCTGCGGTTTCGCCGCGCGGGCGGACGTGTCGCTGCCGCGCATCTTCGGCAGCCACATGGTGCTGCAGCGCGACGTGCCCACCCCGGTCTGGGGCACCGCCGACGCGGGCGAAACGGTGACGATCACCGCGGGGGACAAGCCTCCGATCAAAACCACGGCGGGCCCGGATGGGAAATGGATGGCGAAGTTGCCCGCGATGCCGGCGGGCGGACCGATCACGGTCACGATTCGAGGCAAGAACGAGATCGTCCTTGAGGATGTGCTGATAGGCGAGGTGTGGCTCTGCTCTGGGCAGTCCAACATGGAGTGGGTCGTCGGCGGGTGCCAGAACGCGGAGCAGGAGATCGCGGCCGCCGATTTTCCGATGATCCGACATTTCAAGGTGGAGAAGAAACCGGAGGGCTTTCCGGCCACGGATGTCCCCAGCGCAAGACAATGGGAGGTGTGTTCGCCGCAGACCGTCGGCGCGTTCACAGCGTGCGGCTACTTCATGGCGCGGCACTTGCACAAGGAGCTGGGCGTGCCCATCGGCCTCATCAACAGCTCTTGGGGCGGGACGCTCATCGAGCCGTGGACCCCGCCCGTTGGATTCGAGATGACCGGCGAATTGAAGGGCCTCCTCGAACGTGCCCGCTTGGCCGACCCGAGATCGGCGGAGCACAAGGCCAAGCTCGGCGAGTATCTGCAACTGGTCGATGCGTGGCTCGCGCAGGCCCGCGAGGCCCTCCCCGCCGGAAAGCCCTTGTCGGCCCTCGCCCCGTATCCCTCCGAGCTGAAGCCAATGACGGATCAGGTGGCATCAAACCAGCACCAGCAGCCCACGGCGCTGTACAACGGCATGATCCACGGCCTGATCCCCTTCGCATTCCGCGGCGCCATCTGGTACCAGGGCGAATCCAATCACCGCGAGGGCATGCTCTACGCCGCCAAGATGGAGGCCCTCGTCGGCGGCTGGCGCAAACTCTGGGGCCACGATTTCCCATTCCTCTATGTCCAGATCGCGCCCTACAAATACGGCGACGAACCGCCGCAGTATCTGCCAGAGTTCTGGGAGGCGCAGGCCGCGGCGCTGAAGATCCCGGGCACCGGAATGGTCGTCCCCAACGACATCGCGGAATTCTCCAACATCCACCCGAAGAACAAGCAGGAGGTCGGACGCCGGCTCGCGCTGCTCGCGCTGAAAAAAACGTATGGCCGCCCCGACCTCGTGGCCGAAGGCCCCACCTTCAAGAAACTGGACATCGAGGGGGACCGGCTCCGGGTCGAATTCGACAACGTCGGCAGCGGGCTGACCTCCCGCGACGGAAAGCCCCTGAACTGGTTCAAGATCATCGGGGAGGACACCGATTTTGAGGACGCCGAGGCGGCGATCGAGGGCAGCGCCGTGATCCTGCGCTCGCCAAAGGTGCCGAAGCCGGTCGCCGTCCAGTTCGCCTGGCACAAGGCCGCCGAACCGAATCTCCAAAACAAGGAGGGCCTCCCCGCACGGCCGTTCCGCGCGGGCAATGTCCCCAAGCGCGACCTCCTCGCCCTGCGCATCGCCGAGGCCAAGAACTACACCCTCGCGCTCGAGCTGGATCTCAGCAAACTCGCGCGAGATATCGCCTACGACGCCGATAACCGCCCGCGCATCGCCCGGCCATTCGACCGCATCGCCTACTTCCTTGAACTCCAGCAGGAGGGCAAGCCGGTGCAGTACCTCTACGTATCGATGGACGCCTTCACCGACGACCTCGCCAAGATCGGCATCCCCGCGCCCGCCACGAAGGCGCTGTTCCAACAGAAGGTGTCCAACGCGAACGTCGAGTCCAACGTCGAGGGGATCATCACCGGCTCCGGCCTCGCGGGCTGCAATGTCGAGTTCTGGCCCCACAACTACGGCCCGCAGAACAGCGCCGGCATCCCCAACGCCAGCGCCGAGCTGTGGGATTTCGGCGACCAGTATTCCGCGCCCGAGGACGGCTACGGCTGCATGCAGATCCACAACTTCGAGGCCAAGCAGACGCTCTTCTCCATCAACAACTGGAAGGCGGGCGGCGGCGCCGATATCGGCATTGGCAACAGCGGGCCCACCAACGAGCGCACCGGCATCACCCGCGACTGGACCTTTAACGGCAACGCCCACACCTACACCGTGAAACGCCTCAGGGTCCTCGTCCGTGAGAAAAAGTGACGGCCTCGCCCCCGGACAGCCGCCACCCAGGCGGACGCCGTCGCGCCCCGACGGGAGAGATCGGGCGCGCCGACAGAAGCATGTCCTGCTGGTGCTCGGCTGGTATGACTACCGCCTGCACAGGGGCATCGCCGAATATGCCCAGGAGCATTGCTGGCATCTCTCGGCCAACCTCGCCCGCGAGCGCGTGATACCATGGGGCTGGAAGGGCGACGGCGTCCTCGCGTGGCTCGGCGCGGGCGACGATCTGGCGAAGTTTGTCGAGTCGGTCCGCAGACCAACGGTTGACTTCAGCGCGCGCCGCCCGCGGCTAGGATTCGCGAGAGTGCTGCAAGACCACGCCCACGCCGCAAGGCTCGTGGCAGATCATTTCTTGGAGCGTGGACTCAAGAACTTCGCGTTCTTCAGCGACTCCGACAACTGGTCGTTCGAGGAGCGCGGCCGAAATTTCGTGGCGGCATTGAGAAAGGCTGGCCACGCGTGCACGTGGATCAAGTGGCACGAGGCGGCGACATTCCGGGGCGGTAGGCAGGAATGGTCGCGGCGCCGCGCCTGGCTCGCCGCCCAGTTGCGGCGGGCCCCGAAACCACTCGCGATCTTCGCCGCCAACGACCAGCTGGCCGTGGACCTCCTGGAAACTTGCGAGTCCGCCGACCTGCCCGTACCCGAACAGATCGCCATCGTGGGAGCTGGTGATTATCTCATGGCCACCGATGCGATGCGAACGCCGATTTCCAGCGTGGATATCAACCTGGAGGAGCAGGGCTACGAGGGCGCGGCGCTGCTGGATCGGTTAATGCGCGGCGAGCGCGCGCCGCGCGAGCCGATCCGCGTCCCCGCCGTCCGCGTGATCACCCGCAAGAGCAGCGACATCCTCGCAGTCAACGAACCCCGCGTGGCAAAGGCGCTGCGATTTATCCAAGGACATTTCCCGGAACCAATCGGCGTGGACGACGTCGCCCGCGCCGCCGCGATGTCACGGCGCGCGTTGCACGAGGCATTCCTAAAATACCTGGACCGGACCCCCGGCGCCCAGCTGCGCAAGGTCCGACTGGAGCACGCCAAGAAACTGCTTGCCGAAAGCGACCAGAAGATGGCGGCCCTCGCGGAGGCCAGCGGGTTTTCGAGCTCCAACAGCCTCTGCGCCACATTCACCAAAGCCGAGGGCCTTTCGCCGGCCGCGTTCCGCAAGTCCGTCCGCCGCCATGCCTAGCTCGAAAACAGGGCTTTAACGACCGAGCAGCGAAGGGCTTGCGCCCCTTAGCTGTTTCGAGGCTTTCGCGTCGTCAAGTCCGTTGATTACAAGGATATTGCGCAATTTCCCTCTTGGAATCAGGCGGCTCGAATTTACTAGATTTTTGCACATTCCGCCCCGCTTTTTGTCACAGATTGTCACAGGGTGACGACGTGGGTCCTTACGTGCACGGGGCCAGGTGGCGCCCTCCGTCATGCTGTTTCGATGATGAAATCGGCCCAGACCTGGGCTGGTAGTCTCCGGTAGGAATGTCAGGGCGGACGCATCCTGCCTCGCCCCATTGGACAGACTAGCCGCAGCTTCGCCCCTCCGGCAAGGCCACCCCAAACATGGCTGTCACTCAAATCGCGGGCGGAACGAATCCATTTCGAACACGCAAGGGTTTAAACTCCTTCCGCGGAGGCCGAAAATTGCACTACAATAGCTGTCGCGCGTCAGATGAAACTCGAAGACAAGCTCCGGTCCTACTCCGATTCTAAGAAATTGCCCCCGATTCTGCAGGGCGTCACCAAGGAACGGATCGCCGAGGTGCTCCAGGCCCTCGCTCGCGGGACCAAAGACCAGGTGGATGCGGTCTTCTGCCTGCTCGACGACATAAGCCCAAGCTTCTTCGGCGAGGCGGCACAAAAGGGCCTCAAGGTCTGCCACGGGGCATCGACGGCTCACATTGCCTGCCATGTCGGAGTGCTCCAGCGCAATAGCACCAAGCTCGACCGCGAAGGCCGCGACTACTGGCTCAAACCCCTCTGGGAAATCGGCGCCCTCGAGAAGCTCTATTTTGACCCGGGCACAGCAGACTTCATGCCTGGCCATCCTGTTCCGAAGTCCCCGAACTCGGCGTACCGCATCGCGCCGGCCTTTCTGGAAATCCTCAAGGCACCGGACGCCGAACGCTCGGCCCTCCTGAAGGCATGGGCCGGCGATGACGCAAAGCGCGCGCGCCTCCAGGTGCAGGCCACGCTCGCCGAAACAACGCGGGCCAAGGTTGGTACACCGCACATGGAGCTGATCACCGCCGCGGCCCAGGTTTACGTGCCCAATTTCCTGCCGGGGTTCGATGTCCTCTACATCGATGCCACCGACGGCCAGCGCGTCACACCCAAGCAGAAACAGGATCTCAACAAGGCCGGTATTACGATCGAACTCGACGACTCAATGCCCGATATCCTCCTTTGGAATCCAATGACCGATGAACTCTGGGTCATTGAAGCTGTCACCAGCGACGGCGAAGTTGATTTCCACAAAGTTGAAGCCCTCACGGCCTTGGCCAAGCGCTCAGGCAAGAAGGCCATCGGCTTCACCACCGCCTACATGACCTGGAAAGACGCCGCGGCAAGGCAGGGCAAACACAAGAACGTCGCCCCAGACACCTACATTTGGATTCGAGAGGACGGCGCGAAGCAGTTCAGCGTCGAGACGTTTGAATCATCGCCTCAACGGCTGAATCAATAGTCGCCTCGTCACGCGTGCCAGCCGCCGGACTCTCCGCAAGCCCGTAAAGCTGTCCCCTGGACGGATACCGCAGCCCCCGCAGATCCGTTGCGTTGACTTGGGTGTGACCACTGAACTGCCGGAAGTACGAGTCCACGACGGTCGAGTTCAAGTACACCGCCAAGCCCACGGCTAGCTGATCATCCAATCCGCCGCCCCGATGGTGGAAGTAATTGAGGTGGTTTTCGAATCCCACCGACGCGAAGCCAGCCAGGTTACCCTCAGGGCGAAACACGGTCGCAACTACGCGCCTCCGCTCCTCCTTCGCCGTGAACCGCTTGACCAGAACGTACACGCCGTTGGGCACCCGCAGTTCCTCAGTCTCCGGCACCGCCAGCAATGCATTCGCCTTCCTCGATTCCGGGCATGGCCAATGCACGCAGCCCCCGTTGAAGTGCACAGGATAAATCAGCGGCACGGTGTCCTCGCCCGGCTCCTTTCGCAGAAAGTCGCGCGCCCGGAAATCCACCACCCGGCCGGTTGAAACCTCAATGCCCAGGTCGGCCAAACGCGCGGGCAAGCCCATCACCGCTCCGCGTACGTCATCGTCAGTCACATCCAGCGCCAGGTGAACTACCTTGCCAGCATCCCCGGGGTCCAAGACCCGCGAATAAGGCACCGTTCTCATTCGGTCCTTGCCAGACGGTAGCCCGTCGCTGCTGCTCAGCACGACCGAGTCATGCTGTTTGGCTCCACGCCGCACATACATGATCACATTCTCCTGGAGCACATCATCACCGGAAAAGAGGTTATCCCGTTTATTGAAGACGTGGAGTCGTTCAAGGCCCATCAGCCCGAAGAACTGCTCTCGGAACGGAAGGAAGTAAGGCCCGTTGCAGAAACTCCGCGGCGTGATCGCCACCATCTGCCCGCCCGGCTCAATGAGCCTCGCGGCCACCCAAAGAAATCCAGTGTACAGGTTTGACGTTTCCAGCCCAGTTCGTCGCAGCAGCAGCCTCGCCTCCGAATCGGTGTTAATCTTCTTGTAGGGCGGATTCATTATGGCGTGCGTAAAGCCATGCCGTCTGTGAGCGGCCCTGAAAAGATCATCCTCTTGGAACATCTCCACCGCGCCCCGGAGTGAATCACCATGGTTCACCACATATTCGGTCGGCACGCCCGCCGCGCGTGCCGCCTCGACACACTTCTCCAGCACCTGCTCCAGCCGCCCGATGAACGACTCCTCGGCTTCCCATACCGTCAGGTGCAGCGAGCGCGGCTTCCTCTCTCTGCGCAGGACTTCCTCCACGAAAGCGGCCGTAAGCGCGCCGACACCAGCGCCCAAATCCAGCAGACGCACATCACTCTCAGCCGAGTCGAACATGCCGGCCAGCAGGCCTGCCACGCCAGGCGGCGTCAGAAACTGGCCCCTTCCGCTCCTGTATTTCGGCTCCAACGCAGCACACGCCTCCTCCCCTAGGCGCGCGGCGAGCATCAATGGTGATTCAACCGCCACCATCACACTCTGTTCCGCCCGTCTCATGCTGCAGATCTCACAAAACACTATCGCACACACAAGAGTTTTATCAAGTCCCGTTTCCCCGTGGCCTTCCGCCCTTCGGCCCGCTCCGGCGCCCGTGCCGCTTGAACCGCCGCACTTCACGATCCTCAAGAAGGTGGTCTCGCCCACGCTTCTCCGCAACCAGACGCCCGTCAGCAATGAGTTGCCGCACCCGCACTGCCGTAACCCCGAGGATCTGAGCGGCCTCTTTCGTCGTTATCAGGCCCATCGCGCCAAATGCTCTAAACTCGTGGTCGGCACCAATCAAATCTAATCGCTCTAAAGCCCCACCAAACAACCAGTTTCCCTGCTACTCCTTAGACGCTGTCGGCTCTTCTACAGCTGGGGTCGGACTTCTATTTGATTGACCCATGGCGCCCTGAGAGGTGTCGTTTGCGCGCGTGAACTATACCGCTCGTCACGATCGTTCCAGCAACACGTAGGGAAACACCGCGTCCTCGATTTTCGGTGCGACGTGACGTCGGAGTTCAGAGGTGACCAGCTCATAGAACGCCTTCCACTGGTCGGGCCAGAGGGTCTGGCAGCCCCAGCTCGACGGCGAGTTGTAAGAGCCCCGGTGGATGTTGATGCCGAAATCGCCTGTTTCCTCGTAGGCGTTCCGGCCATTGGCTGGATCGCGCAGGACGGTGACCTCATCGGCCTGGCGGAAGGCAGGGTGGCCAAAGGGGCTGCCCCACTTGTGCCAGCCGGGATGATATCGCCAAACGCCGGGCTTGAGGGATGCGTATGGCTTCCCCACTCCGGGATTCCAACCGCTGCCCACCGGATCCACGTTGCCGTTGAAGCAGGCGAAGGCGGTGGGCGAGGCGACGACGATGGCGTCGTCGTAGATGCCTCGGTCGTTGCCGGGGCGGCCCATGTCGGCGAACCAGCCGGGCCAGCCGACCACGACCACCGGATCACGCACGTCGCGCTCGACGAGGATCTGGGCGATCCGCGCCTCGGAAACCTTGGGACGCTGGGAGGGAACGATGACAGCCATGCGCCCCCGCGGGTGTCAACGCGCCTGTCTCATTGCCGCAATGGGTTGGGGATCTCCACCCGAACAGAACTCACCCAGGCATCCCGGACGGAGCATTCGATGGGCTGCATCCGGGAGAACAACGGCCTCCCAGACTTGGCCGCGATGGCGAAATCCAGCTCGGAGCAAAACCAGACTTCCCGGCCCTCCCTCTCGCGTTGTAATTCGGCGGCGGTCCGGTCGCGACGCACGAGGAACGCGCCCACTCCAGCGTAGTCGTAGCCCTTGCCATGCTGGGCGGCGGCGAACTCCATCGCGCAGGCCTCGGCTGCTGGATCAAGCGGCTCAACCGACGCGAGCGCCCTCGCCAGGGCATCGTTGGGCCGGGCGTCACGCCAGACCACCCGATTGCTCTCCCCCAGCGCCTCAGCAATCTTCCACCTGCAATCGGGCAACAGAAATGCGGTCTTCACGTGTGCGAACGGGCACCGCTGCCACCAGCGAAGTGCGCCAGCAGTAAGACCGCTTCCCCGCTCGAACAGGGAGACGATCATCACGCCTCCCGTGCCGCCTTCTCGATCAGCCCCCAGCCCCACCCGAGCAGAAGCAGCGCCGCAGACATCCACGTCTCTTGCTTCGACGGATCAAGGAGCCCGTGGGCCGCCAGCCACCCGGCGCCGACGGTGAGAGCGTGGCGAGTCGAGGAGCCGAGGACTGCTTTGGCCCGCGGGCTGGCGAGGAACTTGGCGGCGATCTTCCCAACAAGGGTCCAATTCATGAGCCAGTGGGCCTGTCAAACCAGCGAGACGTGCTAGTCAAACCTGTCCCGTTTCTGCAAACTGACCCTACTTCGCGGATCGGTCCGCCAAGAGCGATGGAAACCAAACCATGACCGCGCCAGACGCCGATATTCCAGTGGACTTCTTCATCAGCTACAACGCTGCTGATAAGCTGTGGGCGGACGGTCTCGGCAATTGGCTGGACCAGGCCCTATTCACGTCGGTTTCACAGTCCCAGGATTTCGTTGCCGGCTCCAACTTTGTTTCTGAGATGAACACGGCCCTTCAACGCGCCAGGCGCGTATTGGCTATCGTGTCCCCGGATTACTTCGCCGCCCGCTTCCCAGAGGCCGAATGGACTGCGGCCTTCGCCCGCGATCCCACAGGCTCACAGCGCACGCTCATCCTCGTGCGCGTGCGCGAGTGCGAAATCCCACCCCTCCTTCGCCCCCTCGTCTATATTGACCTTTGCGGCCTATCGGTCGCCCACGCGCAGGAGAAGTTCATTACTGAGATTATGGCGACGCTTGCGAGCAGGCGCGCACCGCGTCGGCGAAAGTCGCCGTCAGTTTCGGGTCCCATGACAGGCGCCCAGCCTGGCGGTGGCGTTCATCAAGTGGCCAGCGGCAATCGCAATGTGCAGGTTGGCCGCGATTACATCCGAACCGAGAAACACACCACCCGGAACGTGATCCAACCCGGCCCGGAACACATCACCGACGAGCAGGCGGCACAGATCAAAGCCATGATTGACGGGCTGGCCGAAATTGACGTGGCGGCTGGCCGCCCCGACTCACACGGGAAATGGTATTCGCGCCTATACCGCATGTTCCCATGCCGCAACTCCTACCATCTCATCTACCGCGAGGACTTCCCGGCGGTAATGGCCGACCTCCGTCGCGAGGCGGTGAAGGCAAGGCCGAAGCTTCGCCGCACCAACAACCAGGAATGGCGCAGGCGTCACACGCGCGCAATTTGGGCGCGAGCGCGCAGACTTGGTCTATCCCACGACAAGGTGCATCAACTGGCCACCGAGCGACTGGGCCTTAAGAAGGCCTTGAGGTCACTGAATGAACTCGGAGAGCAGAACCTTGAACGCTTCTATCGCATTATAATGAACTTGCGCGACTGACTGAGCGACGCGCCCGCACACATTTCGCATGAGCCATTTGACCAACGCCGCGATCAGTACCAGCTGAAAGACCGCCAGCGCACCGGCCGCCATAACCTGTCCCACGGCAGGGGTCGGACTTGACCCCATTGCCGATGTACTTAATAGTTTGACCGTTTGACCTGTCTAAACATTGCTAGCGACAAGGTTTATGTTGATGGACGAAATCGAGCTTCAGCACACACTACCAGGCCGAGAGGCGAGCCCGTGCTTTGAGCGCACCGTCCGTTTGGCCGTCGAACGCGCATTTAAAGACCTCTTGGAGACGAAGAATCTATATCAAAAAGTCGACGTAGATCTCAACGCGTTGCCTCAAGCACTAACGGCAGAGGGAGTGGATATTGCGCGGAATGGAGTTGAGGCTTACAATCGGGAAGCGCGGCTTCGGCCTTGGGCAATCGAAACACACCATCAGGGTGACAATAGGGCTACAACTGGTGTGATGTTCAATGCGGGGGGGATCAGTCAACCGTTGGGCACTCCGGTTGAAGAGATGTCACTTCATTTTCTCGTTCCCAGCCTTCGCCTTAATTGTCCCACTTGCAAGGACAAGACGACTTTTGAAGCACTTTGCTCCTCACGTCAAAGCGGGTTTGCCTCGCCATACCCAAGGACCAACGATGGGAAGATCGAGCAAGTATTTACGTTCTTTTATCGGTGCGTCAGCTGCCGGGCTTTTCTTTATACGACGCTGACCCATAGAAGGGAGCTGCGCATCCAACTCTGTGGTTTCGCCCCTCGTCGCCAACTAGAGTGCCGAATCAAGGCGGACAAGGAATTACGCCCGATTGCAGAAGATGCCTGTAATGCATTCCTGGAAGGAGACATTTTCGGCGGCTTCTACCATCTCCGCACTTTCGTAGAACACCATATAAGGCGCCGATTGAAGATTCCGATAGGGCAGCAAATTCGAGGCGATGAGCTCACCGCACGATATAATTCCTCACTGCCTGAGCCACTTAAAGCCGCCATCCCATCGCTGTCACCAGTCTACGATGAACTTTCCGGTCATCTTCATTCCCGCACTGGAACCCCAGAGGATTTCACCCGAATCGAGCAGTCTATCAACGACCACCTCGCAGCATTGAGGACTCTGGAACGCTATCACGTCCAAGATGGCCCAAGTGCTAATGCAAGGATAGAGCAAAGACGCTTCGACTAATCTTTGATGTCCGTGGGATCTCGTTGCCCACAATATGTAATCGCCTACACGAACCACTTCACCAACGCCGAAATCAAAAGCGGCTGAAGGATGACCAGCGCCCCGGTCGTGAGCCAGATCGAGCGCTGGACCGCCTCGACCCTGTGCCGAAGCTCCTCGATGGCTCCCCGCGCGCCGTTCTGCTCGGTGGGCCCGAAGGCCCAGACCTCGATCCGGTCCAGGCGCCGCAGCACCTCCTCGCGGCATTCCTCACAGTCCACCGACATATCGCCTCCAGTCCTGTCAACGGGCGATCTCAACGATCACGGCCGAGGACCCGTTGGTCTCGGGCCTGACCCAGATCCGCAGCGTCGCGTTGGACGCGATTTCCGGGATCTGCACGGATGGCTTGATCAGCGCGCGAAACGCAGCGATCTGCCCCGCGCCCATCGTCGCCTCGTAGCGGACGGCGTGCGGTAGCTCGCGCGTCGAGAACCCGACGACGTTGTTCGTCGATTCCTGCGCCCGCGCCGCCATCGCGGTTGCCGCCAATGCCATCAACAATGCCCTCTTCATCGTCTCACCTCACGGTTGCTGGTGCTGCCTCGTGATCTCCACCACGTCCGCGCTCGAGTTGTCGAACGCCCGAAACTTCCTCGGCCTCGGGTCCTGCGTCGTCCACATCGGCACGGCCTTGTTCCAGACGGTGTTGTTCAGGAGGGTCGTCCCGTTCCTCGCCCTGACCCTGGGCGGGAAACCGGCGCCCTCCCCCGTTGTCGCCCGGTAGACCGTGTACGCCCAGGAGAGATTGTTGGTCGGGTGGAACCAGGGCCGCGCGTCCCTGATCATCACGACCCACCGGAAGGGGTAGCTCGCGCTGCTTGATCCGTCCCACGCCGCGATGGCGGAGCCGATCGATCCGGAGTAGGTCGGCTTGATCGATTTCCATTCCGCGAGCCATGTGATGTCGTGGGACGCGTGGACCTGGCACCAGAACGCGCGCGGGTACCAGTTGGTGGTGAAGTCCTCGTAGGCGGGGGTGCCGTTGAGGGCCGCGTTGCTGGTGGTGTAGCAGAAGACCTGTGCGCCCGAGGTGTGGATCGGGCCGTTGGTCCAGCAGCGCACCTCCACGTCGCTGAACATCGGCATGCCGTTGGTGGACATCGAGGCGGGATCGTCGACCGTGATGACCGCCCACCAGTCCGTCCCCGGAAGGAAATTCTTCAGTCGCGCGTCGGTGAAGTCGATCTCCCCGGCGAACTTGCCCCCGGCAACCAAGAGGTTCTCGGCCAGCGCCATGTTCGTGCTCCCAATCGCCGTCGAGATTGTTGGGTCCGCCGCCATCGCGGCCAGCCCCGAACCATCGTCCTCCCAGCTCGTGCCTGTCGTCTCGATGCCGTGGTCGTAGGCGTAGCCGCTATAGCTGTCGCTCTTGAGGACCATGTAGCCCACCGCGCCAGCGACCGAACTCCACTGCCAAGTCAGCGTGTAGTTCTCCGACGATTCGCCGCTGTCGTAGAACGTGTCCGATTCCGCGTGGGCCGTGGAGTAGTACCTCTCCCCGGCGTAGTTGGTGCGGTACGCGTAGACACGGATCGCGTGGTTGTATCCCGAGTTGTAGTAGGTCGAGCCCGAGCCCCCGTTGTAGGACCCGAGGGAAGCCGATGCCGGGGCTTCGGAGGACGGTCCCAGCGGCACGATGATCGGCACGTTTGTCTGTTCGAGCCCCGCATCGATGCCGGTCAGGAGCGAGCCGTCTCCGACGAACTGCGCTCCCGTCACGTTCCCCGGAAACACGATTCCCGCGACCGTCGATGTTCCCTGTTCGTTGACGAAGACCCCATTGAACGGCTTGATCGGCGCGGCGGCGCCCGCCAGCAACACGGCGGCGAAGCCCCCAACGACCAATGCAAGGTTCCTTTTCATCACACCACCTTGACCCATAGCCCGATGTTCTCGTCAACCGCCCCTGGATCCTCGGGGTCGTAGTTGTAGTCATCGGGAATGATCACGTTCGGGCTGTCCTCCACCGTCGCGCCGGGGGCCGGGTCCTCGACGTAGCGGTACGACGAGGGCGGCTCGCCCTCAAGCTGGAGGATCAGCAGGGTCTTTCCGTACTCCAGGTGGGCGGTCGCCTGCCCGTCGAGATCGGTCGCCGCACCGCCCGTCAGGCCCGTGATCCACGAGCCGAAGTTCACCCCCGAGCCGATGAACCCGAGGGACGTCGGGACGTCGCCCTCGCCGCGCGAGTGATCGTTGTAGAGACGGATGGTGAAGTTCGCGCTGGAGAGCCGGTCGTCGCCCTTCCAGACCTCGATGTCGGCCTCGATGTCGATGTGGGGCAGTTCGAGACCGCCCTTGCCGATGGCGGCATTGATGGTTGGCGTGTCGAGGTTCACCGTGGCGTCGTAGTGCGGGTCTGTCGTCGCGTCGGTCTCGACCCAAGTGTTTTGCTGCACCAGCAGTTGGCTGTAATCGACCGTGCCGTTGGCCAGCTTGCGGTGGCCCTCGAATCGGATCTCGATGCCCTCCGGCAACTTGATCAGCTCATCGGTGCCGTCCAGCTCCTCGTTGACGAACCGCTGCTGGACCGGGACCCTGTCGCCGCGCTTGGCGGGCCAGGTGGTGATCGGGCTGCGGTCGCCGCTGCGCAGGTAGACCTCGCCCGTGTCCATGTTCGTGAAAAGGTTGCGGGCGAACACCGCCAGGATGCTGGGGCCCGAGACCCCCGCCCCCATCACGACCCCCGGAATCTGTCCGGCGAATGGCATCAGCTATTCCCTCCCGCCTTGCGCTTCTGGTCCTGTCGCTCCCGCTCGTCCCTCATGCCCTGCTCCCGCTTGACCGCCGCGAGCCTTGCTTGCTTGTCGTTCTCGCCAGCGGCCCGGAAACGGCGCGAGAATTGCCGCGTGCCATGGTCCGCGAGCGCCACCGCCCGGCGATGCCCGGCCCGACCCTCGAGCGCCTTCCCGTAAAGTTGGAGCCACGCCCCGGCGTCGGTGATGTCGCCCTCGGCCCTTACCCCGAATGCCGCGCGTCCCCGCCTCATGCCTCCTCCGTTGGCCCATGGTGCGTGACGCTGACCACCGTCATGAGGCACTCGTATATTCCATCTGGCAGCGCCGGCCGTCCGCTTCCCGGTATCCCGGGTGGGTAGCAGCCATATTCCACGTCGAGCGCCCAGCACAGGACGATGGTTTCCCCGCCC
>Ga0209717_1003382_pt1 | contig 13996 bp, 14 predicted proteins | sample AD_UKC048_MetaG_FD_184418 | JGI IMG/M metagenome (GOLD analysis project Ga0209717, IMG submission 184418) | Active sludge microbial communities of municipal wastewater-treating anaerobic digesters from USA - AD_UKC048_MetaG (SPAdes) (version 2) | ecosystem: Engineered > Bioreactor > Anaerobic >... | reverse complement strand
CGACATCATGGAAACAGAACTCAAAAAAGACCCCAAAGGCAAGGAACTCCGCTGGCGCATCGAACACGCCCAACACCTCGACCCGGATGACATTCCGCGCTTCAAAAAACTGGGCGTAATCGCGGCCATGCAAGCGGTACACTGTACCTCCGACGCGCCCTTCGTGGTCAAACGCCTGGGTGAAGACCGCGCCCGCAAAGGCGCCTACGCCTGGCGCTCACTCCTGGATGCGGGTGCCGTCGTCACCAACGGCACCGATGCCCCGGTGGAAGACGTGGACCCCCTCCCCTCTTTTTATGCTTCGGTGACTCGTCGCCGCGCGGATAGTGGCCTGATTTTTTTCCCGGAACAAAAAATCACCCGCGAAGAAGCGATTTATTCGTACACAATGGCGAACGCCTACGCGGCTTTTGAGGAAAAGGACAAAGGATCTTTGGAAAAAGGCAAGTTGGCGGATTTTGTGGTGCTGTCGCAGGATTTGACCAAGTGTAGGGATGAGGAGATTTTGGGGACGAAGGTGTTGAAAACTGTGGTAGGCGGGAAGGAAAAGTTCAAGCAGTAAGTGTGTTTGTTGAACTGAAGATAATACCCGCCACTCCGTGGGCGCACGTCTATCTTTTTTCGCCGCCCCTGGCGGCAAGCTCGACGATCGCAGATACCCAGAGCCTACGTAGTTGCACCTGGTGCACCACATCAAAGGCTTTGCAGGATGCTCAAACCTGCGATCGTCGAGCCCGCTCGCGACAGCGAGCATTTTGGGATCGACGAGCGCCCACGGAGTGGCGGGTAAAATGTGGGGATGATTTTTCCTGGCTTTTTTGCTCATAGAGCCTATTAAGATGGCACAGGCCAATTGCCTGAAGGGGAAAACAGCACTACCCGAAAACCGATGTCGGCGTCGCGAATATCGGAGTCGAGATTTATGCGATACCAAGAGCAGCAGGTCGTCGAACCGTTACTCCAGAAGCCACCGCGCAAAACCCGAGAAACCACTATTTGGAAACTTAGTGGATTCTCCATAACCCCTTGCGCTTCACATTTTTCATAATATTCTTCATCAAACCCATCCTGGCACCATTCCAATACATTGCCGTGCATATCAAACAGCCCCCAGGGATTAGGGGCGTAACTACCAACAGGTTGGGTTCCGTCCAAATGATAGTCGAAATTGGCTTGCTCAACCGAAAGGGTATCGCCTGTATAAAAATTAGTGGTCGTACCAGCCCGACAAGCGTATTCCCATTCCGCTTCGCTGGGCAAGCGAAATCCGTGAACCTGCGTGAGTATAGTTGTTGCTTTACCATTGGAATCCAACAATGTACCTTTAGAATCATAAGCGGAAGGAAAACCATATTTGGCATTCCAAAAGTTACAAAAAGCAACAGCATCGTTCCAGCTGACGTGGATAACCGGGTGCTGCGGGTCTTTTTGGATGTCACCTTTCACATCGCAACGCCAATTGACTCCCACTTTCTCTTCCCAATATGGATAGATATAATTCCCTCCATCCTTATCCGCATCGGTTTGGTATCCGGTCTCCGTTACAAACTCCTCGAACTGCACTACCGTAACGGTGTATTTGCTCATATAAAAATCAGAAAGGCGAACTTGATGTTGCGGTTTTTCCCTTTTATTCGCATCAGGATCATCATCCGGCGCACCCATCATAAACTCCCCACCTTTGATGAAAACAAAATCCTTAAGCATCTCCGTAAACTGCGATTTCATCTCCTCCAAATAATTCGCCAATTCCCGTACACTCATCACCTCCCCATATTCTGCAAAAACCTCATCTTTAAATTTCAGCCACTGCTCAAGCTTCCATTCCCCATGATGATTTGCCACGAATGCTTTAGCCGCTTTCGGAATATGTACGGAGATGGCCTCTTGTCGAACCTTGTTTTCCTCCGCCATTTCCTCCAATAGCCGCAACAAACTCCAATCATCATAAGCCCCAAAAGTTTGGACTACGGCTTCATGCAATTCCACAAAAGCATTGGTTGGATGGTCGTCGCCGTATTTGTGGATAAAATCCCGCAGGAGTTTGGAGGCTTTTAGTTGTTCGGTGATGGTTTTTGAAGCAGTAGAACCTGCCCAGACGGATGCTGGTAATTGTTTGATGATTTCTAAAACAGAACCCCTCACTTTGTTTAGCTCCAATTGTTCTTCGCCAGATTCAAGAATACCTTTTATCCGCTTTTGATCTAAAGTTGCCAATCTACTCAAACCGTTAATCAGGTCATTGTGCGAATCAACAATGTCGGATTTTCCGTTGATCAAAGCCATTAATGCTTCAATGGATTCTTTTAATTTTCCTTTAGTGATAAGTTGTATTACATCTTCTTTTGTCATAAACCAAGTTATAAGCTGTAAGTCTGTGCCATAGGCGCTACAAGTATAACAATTTTTATCTTTCCATAAAAACCCCAATGGGAACGCGGATGACGCGGATTAGGCGGATGCTCACGGATTTAATCCGCGTAAATCCGCTTAATCCGCGTCACCCGCGTTCCCATTTATATCGCTTTAGCTTTACATCCTGATACCTACCTTCTCGAAAGTCTGAAACTTTCGAGAAGGGGGATTGGATGCTTGTATGTATGAACATTGGAGACTCAAGGCGCCAACAACTCCCTAACCCAGTCCACATCTTCTAGCCGGTACTGCACCCGATCGTGCAAGCGACTCCTTCTACCCTGCCAAAACTCTATCAAATCCGGGCGCACCAAATACCCGCCCCAATGCGGTGGCAAGGGCAACACCTCCTCGTTGGCGTATTGTTGTTCCAGGCGTTCCATTTCCGCATCCAGGATGGCGCGGTCGGTGATGATGGTACTTTGGGGGGAGGCCCAGGCACCAATTTGGCTCTGTTTGGGGCGACTTTGGAAGTATTCCCGTGAAGTTTCGGCGCTTACCTTTTCAATCCTGCCTTCGATGCGCACCTGACGCTCCAGTTCCAGCCAGACAAAACACAGAGCAGCATAGGGATAATCCAGCAATTCATGGGCTTTGGCGCTGTTGTAATTGGTGTAAAATACAAAACCTTCATGGTCAAAACCCTTTAGCAGAACTACCCGAGCACGTGGGCGGCCTTCTGCATTGATGGTGGCCAGCGTAAAGGCATTCGGTTCTTTGACCTCGGCATTCAGCGCTTCTTCAAACCAGTGGGCAAATTGATCGATGGGATTGGGCCGGGTATCGGCAATGTCCAAGGTAGCTGCGCTGTAATCTTGCCGCAAATGGGCGATATTCTTGATCATGATGAAAAATTTGTCGAACAAATTACCCCCGAAACGATCGGGGGCATGAAAAAACAAAAACTATGAACAAAAATCTTTTGGCGAAAAAAGTTCAAATATCCTGATAAAGAACTTGACTCCAGGTGGTGAAAGGGAAGCAGTTATCCTGCATGAGGTGGCCACAGACATAAGTCTTGATCTGGTAAAAATACAAAATCTATACTTTTATCTGTCCTCTTTTTTAGCCTGATTTTTAGCCAAAAACGTCGCCCATTCCTCCGGCGTATCAATGTCCAAAGCCCCTGCGGCAAAATCCACAATGGCAGCCTGATCCAGGTGCTTTTGAATCACCGATTTGGCACCTTGTGTGCCATGCAAAGCCAATAACTCAGCAAAAAGAGATTGATCAAACAAGGCCGGAACGCCCGTTGTGTTCGCGTAGCGGGAAACTACCATGGGACATGTACCATTATCATTGGCGTTGACCAAAGCCAGCAGGTGCTCGCTGTCCAGCAGCGGCTGATCACCCACCAAAATCAAGACCTGTTGCATCTCCGGCATGTGGTGCAGCAAATGGGCCAAACCCGTAGCGATGGAACCACCCATACCGGTAGCCCAGTCGGGATTGTAAACACGCAACACATCCAGCCCCTGCAAGCTTGGTTCAATTTGCTCCTGATTGGCACCCAGAACCACCACCACTGGACGATAAGGTGTGCTCAAAGCGATGCGTACCGCCCTTTGCAACAAACTTTCTCCTTCAATGCGCAACAACTGTTTGGGTTGTCCCATGCGGGTAGAAGCCCCTGCGGCGAGGATGACGATTCCGGTGATTGGGTAAGGTGCATTGTCTTTTTTCATAAGCATTTATTGAAAAAGTTGAGGAGTTGAGAAAGTTGAGGGGTTGAGGCTACCGCGAGCGACAAAAGGACGATTATTCAAGGTTTTTTGTTCATTTCAAAAGAAAAAAATTAACCTATTGCTTTGGTTTGTCGCTCGCGGTAGCCTCAACTTTCTCAACCTCCTCAACCTCCTCAACTTTCACCTTGAATTATATGTGCCACCATTACCTCATTTTTGGCCTTTTTTGCGTTATTTGGGTGAAATTATTAATCCTGCTCCATATGTTGCGTTTTTTCATCCTCTCACTGGGTTTGAGTTGTTGTTTGGTCCAAGCCATTGATGCCCAAGATCCGGCCTTGCGTTATGAAGATTATATCTACCAGACCAACATCCGTTCGGTAAAATTGACCCAAAAGGGGCTGTATCTTAGCCAGCCCATCTTGACTTTGGATGGAAACGACTTGCTGGAGCTGGAGTTTGACGACATGGAAGCCGATTCAAAATCGTACTACTACCGTGTTATTCAATGCGATGTCAATTGGAAGCCCACCCCCCTTTCGGAACTGGATTACATTGAGGGCTACGCAAATGACCTGCTGCGCGAATACCACAACTCGTTCAAAACCACCACGTCTTTTTCGCACTATCGGCTCATTTTGCCCAATGAAAACACCCGCATTACCCGTTCAGGCAATTACATCTTACAGATTTACGAAAATCTCGACAAAGAAGTGACCGTTTTGACCCGCCGCTTCATCGTGATGGAAAACAAGGTTTTTATTTCGGCCAAATTGGTCCCCCCCGCCGCAGTAGGCAAATTCAGAACACATCAGGAAATTGACTTTGAAGTCAGTGTAGACAAGTTGCCCGTGGGCAACATGCGCCAGGAAATCAAAGCGACCATTTTGCAAAACAACCGTTGGGACAATGCCGTTCACGGCTTGATCCCCAACTTCAACCGCCTCAATAACCTGGTTTGGGATTATCAAGATAAAGTGGTGTTCCCCGCTGGCAAAGAATTCCGCTGGCTGGACATGCGCAGTTTGTTTCTTTTTGGTTCACAAATCGCCTCCATCAATCGGGTCAATGGCCGCTACGAGATCATCATGAAAGAAGATCAGGTACTGGAAAGTTCACAATATTTTCAAATTTTTGACCTCAACGGAGATTACGTGGTGGGCAACTCCGACCAAAGGGGCATGCGCCTCAATGAAAACTTGCAACGCCGCCCTAACCTGAACGTTGAAGGCGGCAAGCCCAATCCAGCCGACTGGCGCGATTTGGCCCAGGACGAGTCCAACCATTTCAACAATTCCGTCGGCAGCGATTACGCTGAGGTGCAATTTTCGCTGGGCATGAACGAGCCGCTCGACAATCAGGATCTTTACCTCGTTGGTCGATTCAACGATTGGCAAATGCAAGCCCAGTACAAAATGACCTTCGACAATGTGCTACAAGCCTATACCTTGCGCACGCCGCTTAAACAGGGGTACTACAATTACGCCTACGCCGCAAAACCAAAAAACAGCCCCAATGCAGTAGCCAATTTTAGCCCCATCGACGGCGACTGGTGGGAAACCGAAAACGTGTACACCATCATCATTTATTACCGGCCTTTTGGCGAACGTTACGACCGGGTGATTGGCATGGCGCAGGTTCAATCTGGAATTCGGTAGAATTTCTGCGTTGCTTATCTATTATAACCGCCTTTTTATATAAAAAAATCGACCGTTCGGAGTTGCTTGCCTAGTATTGTAGCGTGTTAGAATTTATCAGCGTCCAACGCGCTAAAATGACTAGAAGCATTATGTCAAACTTCGCCAAACTGAGCATGAGTGGATTGTTAAGTCTACTGATTTGTGTGGGAATAAATGCCCAACAACGCTGGAGTCTTCAACAATGCGTAGAATATGCCACTCAAAACAGCATCTCCGTCAAGCAGGCTCAAAACCAGATCCGCAATACGGAACTTCAACTCAAACAGAACCAGGCCAACCGGTTACCACAAATAAATGCCTCGACAGGTGGTAACATTCAGTTTGGACGTACCATCGACCCGACGACGAACTCCTTTAACTCGCAAAATATTACCAGTAATAGTCTTTCCCTTTCGGCAGGCGTCCCGGTGTACAATGGCGGGCAAATCAAAAACAGCATCAAGCAAAGCCGCATTGATGTGGAAGCCATTCGCTACGATGCTGCCACTACCGCAAACAACATTGCGCTGAGTGTCGCGGCGGGCTACCTAAATGTGTTGCTCGCAGAAGAACAATTGGCCATTGCCAAAACTCAATTGGATCAATCGCGTTTGCAATTGACGCAGACGGAAAAACTAATCGAAGCGGGGGCACGTCCACGCAACGAAAGATTGGACGCACAGGCACAGGTTGCACTCAACGAGCAAACGGTGGTAGATGCAGAAAACCAAGTGATCCTCAATACCTTGTCGCTAAAACAGCTGATGCTGCTCGATCCCGCGCAGGAATTGTTGATTGAGCGCCCACAGATCACGGTTCCGGTTAGCGCCAACCCGGATGCTTTTGTATTAGAGGAAATTTATGTAGGTGCGATGGGAACACAGCCCCAAATCCTGGCTGGCCTAAAACGCCGGGAAAGCGCTATAGTCGGTATTGACCTGGCTAAAGCTGGAATGTTGCCTTCTTTGTCCTTTTTTGGCAACCTCAATTCTTATGCTTCCAGTCGGGCGTACAACTATTCCTTTACCAACCAAAGAATCAGTCAAACTGCCTTTTTTAACGGTCAACCCGTTACCTTTGAAATTGAATCCCAAATTCCAGTTCAACTAAACAAACAAGCCTGGGCCGATCAAATCAATCAAAACTTTGGTCAAAGTTTGGGTATGCAATTGTCGATCCCCATCTTCAACAACAACCGCAACCGTATCAACATGGAGCGGGCAAAAATCAACGTGATAGGGGTTGAGTTGACCAATCAACAAGCGCAGCAACAGTTGAAAACCGATATCCAAACCGCCATTGCCAATGCCCGTGCAGCCCGACGTTCACTCCTCGCCGCTCAGGCAGCGGAAGAAGCATCGCGCCTCGCCTTGGAAAATGCCCAACAACGATTCGAAATTGGTGCTGCCAATCAGCTGGATTTCAATACTGCCCGCAACAACCTGTCGCGCGCACAAATGGATCTGACCCGTGCCAAATACCAGTACGTTTTTAACGTCAAACAGGTAGAATTCTACCAAGGCAAAAAAATAACCCTTAACTAACAAGATAAGGTGTGAGTTTGAGTGTGGGTTAGGGTATGTACCAGACCCTACTAAAATGAACAACTCGGCAACCCACGAATTTATTCGTGGGAGCCACAAGAAAAAAACAACCCATGACTTTAGTCGTGGGAGAAAAACATAACCCATAACTTTAGTCGTGGGCAAAAACACTATACACAACGCAATAAATCATGGCAAAGAAAAAACGCAATAATTGGCTTATCTACGGATTGGTAGCCCTACTGGTTGTCTTGGTCGCAGTTGCCGCCATCCAAGCACGCAATAAACCGAAAGGAGAAAAAGTAACAGCGGAAGAAGCGGATTTCCGCACCATCAAAGAGGTGGTTGCTGCCAGTGGCAAGGTTTTTCCACAAACTGAAGTAAAAATCAGCTCCGACGTTTCCGGTGAAATAGTCGAGTTGTTTATCAAAGAAGGAGACTCCGTGCGAATCGGCCAGGTTTTGGCCCGCATCGACCCGGATGTGTACCAATCTCAGGTAGAACAAGGAATGGCTTCATTGAACCAGGCCAAAGCACAGGAAGCCAACGCCCGGGCGCAAATCGAAAGCCAACGCGGCCAACGGGAGCAGATTCTGGCCAATTTGGAAAATGCCCGCGAAATACACAAACGCAATGAAAAACTGTTCAAAAGTGGGGTGATTTCGGAAGCAGATTACCAAGCCTCCTTATCCAATATGCGGGCATTGGAAGCCAACGTAAAAGGATCGGAAGCCAGCATCAAGTCGGCTCAGGAAAGCGCCAACGGGGCCCGTTTCTCGATCCAAAGTTCGGAAGCAACGTTAAAACAGTTGCGCACCAGCCTCAAACGCACCACCATTTATTCCCCAACCAACGGCATCGTCTCGATGCTCAATGTGGAAAAAGGCGAACGGGTAGTGGGTACCATTCAAATGGCGGGTACGGAAATGATGCGGATTGCCAACCTCAACAACATGGAAGTTCGGGTGGATGTGAGTGAAAACGACATTCCTCGGGTGAAGTTGGGCGACCTGGTTGACGTAGAGGTAGACGCCTACATTGGCCGGAAATTCGTAGGCCGAGTGACCGAAATCGCCAACTCTTCTTCCAATTCCGCTACCGCAGCCCTGACCAGTGATCAAATCACCAACTTTGAGGTGCGCATTGGCATCGATCCAAGTTCTTACAAAGATTTGATCGAACCCCGCAAACGTTATCCATTCCGCCCCGGGATGTCTGCCTCCGTGGAAATCAATACCATGACCAAAGATAATGTGTTGACCATTCCGATCCAGGCCGTAACTACCCGGGAAAAGGATGAGAAAAAGAGCAAAGCCAAAGTGGTCAAAAACGACGATGGTGAGGATGAATTGATCAACGATCTGAGCGAGGACGACTTGAAAGAAGTAGTCTTTGTCATCGGCAAAGGTGATTCCGTAAAAATGGCTGAGATCAAAACGGGTATCCAGGACGACAACTACATCGAAGTACTCTCGGGAGTAAAAAAAGGTGACGTGATCGTATCTGGCCCCTACTCCGTGGTTGCCCGCAAACTCAAATCAGGCAACATCGTAAGGAAAGTGAAGGAGGAAGAGTTATTCTCTGACGGCAAAAAGAAGAAAACCGAAGACGAATAATTAAGAATGACGAATTTTTCGAATGACGAGTGACGAATAAGCTCCCGGCACTTCGGCATCGCTCAGTGACTGGGAGCTTATTCGTCACTCGTCACTCGAAAAACTCGTCATTTATATCCGCTTATGGGCTTAATCATCTTCATCAAAAACCCCGCCCTCGGCAAAGTCAAAACCCGCCTCGCTGCTACCATTGGTGATGAAGCTGCACTAGCAGTGTACCACAAACTCTCCCAACGCACCCGTTCCGTTTCCTTGTCACTTGAGGTGCCCCGTTATTTGTATTACAGCGATTTTGTCGATCTGCACGATGATTGGGACAATGCCCAATTTATCAAAAAGCAGCAGCACGGACTTGACTTGGGTGAACGGATGTACCAAGCCTTTGCCGAAACCCTGCAATACAGCGCCAAAGCCGTGATCATCGGCAGTGATTGCCCCTTACTTACCCCCGCAATTCTCCAGGAAGCTTTTGATCAATTGGAGCAGCATCCTTATGTACTCGGGCCAGCTACCGATGGCGGGTATTACTTGCTGGGTATGCGGGAGGCCAAGCTGGATTTGTTTCAACACATGGAATGGAGTACCGCTGAAGTTGCTCAGATTACTTTGGCGCGTATGGCTACACATGGGGCTTCTTGCCATTTATTGCCTGCCTTACCAGATATCGATGTAGCCGAGGATTGGCAAAAATATGGCTGGTGATCTTTTGTCCTGATTTTTAAAATTTTGATCGAAAATTCAAACATTATAGTGGCATATTTGAAGCGATTTTTGTTACTTTATTGGTAAATATTTACCGACATGAACCAAAATAAAGTTTTGAGTACGCTGGTCAAAATCTTCAGCGTCATTGTGCTTTGCTACATCCTCTTTTTTGACCTTTTCTTCTACAAGTGGGTTGAACAACAACCAAAGGAAACTGCCCGTCTGATCCAGCTAGGTCATGGTTTTGGCATGTTGTGGGTCAGTATCCTCTGCTTTTATGGCTTATACAAAAGATATACCAAAAAAGAGGTTTCAGCTCAGCCTTAAATCATCAGCAATGGAGCCTGTAATTCAACCATTTTATCTCGATCTTGGGTTAAACCCCATCGGCCCTAGAACACGTAAAGGTTTAAATGTCTTATACGCAGTTGTCATTCTTTTTGCAATCGTGAAATGGGTGGTTGGTCTTTCGGCAAACGAAGCGCTCCCTAGCTGGCCCTTGATCATTTTAGTGGCATCTTTTGTGTTTAGTTTGTATTTCGTTAACCGAACCCGGTTTTACCCAGAAGGCCTATTTTTTGTATCCATTGCTCAGGATCATCTCAAGTATCGTGGACTAAAGGATTCCGAGGCACAATTCTTCTCCCTCAACAATATCGAATACATCCACCATGATGAGGAACGGGTTGAATTCAAGCCCGCTGGCGACCATTGGCACTACATCTCCAGTAATCAATACACCAAAGAAGTTTTTGAGCATTTGCAAAAAGCTATTGCACACAATCAGCTGCATTCAACTCCGGAGGTAGAGCATTCGTAACCCCAAAATATGTGACGTGGAAAACAAAGAAATCATCTATTATCTAGATTTAGGAGAAAATCCTGCTCCTTTATTCTTGCGTAGGATTGCACTAGGCCTTGCCATTGTCCTAATCCCACTCGGAATATACATCCTGGTTGATGGCATTATTGAAGGACGTAGTGTTTGGAAAGTCATAACCAGTATAATCCATTTCTGCGCCGTGATTGGACTGGGATGGCATTTGCACCATGAGCGATTCGCCCCCATCGGTGAAGCATTTGTACGCATTACCTCCGACGCTATTGAATTTCGCAATATGGATCAAAAAAAAACTACCCATATCCCGCTGAATCAAATTGCCGCCAATGATCGAAACTGGCAAAGGGTTGGAATCAAGGTAAAAGATCAACCCTGGTTGCACATTATTGCTCCCAGCCGGACTAAAGCCAAACTCATTATTGAACACCTCCAAAAGGCCATCCACGTAACGACTATTTCGAGTGTCGAGTGACCAACCACATACTTTTCACTTTTCGCTTTTCACTCATTCAGCCCTTCCACAAAAGGCACAAACCTAAAAGGTCCCAGTGGTTCTTCTTCAAACAAATTCTCCGCAATCCGCCGTACACGAACCATCGTTTGATCATACTCCCCTACTGGAATCACCATTATGCCGCCGATGGCCAACTGCTCACGAAGGGCTTCCGGGATGTAGGGTGCACCTGCAGTGACGATGATCCGATCAAACGGAGCATATTCAGGCAAACCTTTGTAGCCATCGCGGTAAAACAAACGAATTTGAGGGTAACCCATACTGGGCAACAGTGTTTTGGCACGATCGTACAAATCCTTTTGTCGTTCAATGCTATACACCCTTGCGCCTAGTTGAGCCAGAATACAAGCCTGATAGCCCGATCCCGTACCCACTTCCAGGGTCTTGTGGCGTTTTTCCACTTCCAATAATTCGGTCATGTACGCCACTGTGTAAGGCTGTGAGATGGTCTGGTCGTTGCCAATCGGAAAAGCCTTGTCCTGATAGGCGTGGTCTTCAAAAGCTTTGTCCAAAAAAAAATGCCGTGGCAAGGTGCCAATGGCCTCCAGCACCTTTTCATCCCTGATGCCCCGTTTGCGTAGGCCTTCCACCAAGCGGCGGCGCATGCCTTTGTGTCGATAAGTATCTTCCATAACTAATCCTTCAACATCGGGATATGGGGTATTCCATCTTCCAAATAGCCCTCACCACATTGTACAAAACCTAAAGATTCGTAAAATTTTTTCAAATACTCCTGCGCGCCGATCTTGATGGGCTGTTGGTCAAATTTTTCGTAAAGCTGGGCAATGCTGTATTCCATCAAGGCTCGCCCCCAACCTCCACCTCGCGAGGCAACAGAAGTAACCACCCGGCCAATCGAGGCATGCTCAGGGTAGGCCATACCTTTGTCCAACAACCGGGTGTAGGCGTGCAATTTTCCTGCGGCGTCATACCCAAAACAGTGGTAGGCTTCCTGGTCTTTTCCATCGGCATCCAAAAAAGCACAATTTTGCTCCACTACAAAAATCTCCTGTCGCAATACCATACTATCGTACAGTTCTTTCAGGGTCAATTTATCAAAAAATACACAGGTAAAAGTCAGTTTCATAAAATGATGGCTGCAATTTTTGGTCCAAAAATCAAAATCCCCACTCCAATCGCGGCAAAAGAAGTGATCAATACTGCTCCGGCGGCGACATCCTTGGTTTTGCCCGCAAGCTCGTGGTAATCGGGCGAAACCAGATCGGTCAAAAACTCCAGCGCCGTATTGAATCCTTCGGCGGCCAGCACACTGCCAATCGTCAAGGCAAGAATGGCCCACTCCAAAGCAGACACTTTCAGGTACAAACCCGCCCCCATTACCCCCGCCGCAGCCAGCAAATGGAAGCGGGCATTGGCCTGCGTTTTCACCAACAGGGCAATCCCATGAAAGGCATACCTGAAACTAGCGACGTTTTTTTTCAGCATAACTGATAAATTATTTTGTTTCTGTCCCTCCATACTTAATTTTCTTTGGAATACTGTCGGCTTATTCCTATTTTCCCGCTCGTAAAGTACAAGCACAAGTTTGAAAATTTTCATTCATGAAAACCCACAAGATTTGCATGTTGGGTACCGGGTTAATCGGTACTTTTTATACCATGACTTTGCACAACCTGCGCGGACGAGATCGGGTGCACGCCATTTACTCCCGCAGCCAGGAACGCGCCGACAAGTTCGCGAAAGAATGGGGAATTCCCAACACTTACACCGATCTTGACGCCGCGATTCGTGACCCTGAGGTCGATGTAGTCGTAATTGGCCTTCCCAACAACCAACATTTGGAGGCGGTTCGACTTTGTGCGGCAGCGGGAAAGGCCATTTTGTGTACCAAACCGCTGGGGCGCACCGCCGCCGAAGCTAAAGAGATGCTGGAGATCGTCGAGAAAGCAGGCATCTTCCACGGCTATCTCGAAGACCTGGCCTATACCCCCAAAACCTTAAAATCGCTGGCATCGGTAAAAAATGGTGCACTTGGTCGCATCCTTTGGGCGCGTTCACGCGAAGCCCACCCTGGCCCGCACAGCGATTGGTTTTGGAACAAAGAGATGGCCGGAGGCGGTGCCATCGTTGATTTGGGCTGCCATTGCATCGAAATTGCCCGCAATTTTATTGGCAAAGAGGTGCGGCCCCTGGAAGTCATGTGTTGGGCAGCCACCCAGGTCAAACCCATCGATGCTGAAGACAGTGCGATTGGTTTGGTCAAATACGCCAATGGCGCCATCGGGCAGTTTGAAGTGAGCTGGAATTACCGCGGCGGGATGGACCTGCGCGACGAAGTAGCCGGCACCGAAGGCAACATTCGTCTGGATCATTTCTTACGCACGGGTTTTGAATTGTTTACCAGTGTAGGACTGGGCGGTTACGTCGCCGAAAAAGCCGAGAGTGAAACGGGCTGGCTTTTTCCCGTGGGAGATGAAGTACACGAGTTGGGCTATCCCAATATGTTTGTCGACATGTTCAACGCCATGGAAAATGGCAGCGCGCCGATGGAATCCTTTTACGATGGGTATGTGGTGAACGCCATCATCGATGCGTGTTACAAATCGGCCAAAACCAAACAATGGGAACCCGTGCAACTCGAGGTCTGGCGAGGCTCCAACGACATCGATGAAAACCAGGTATTCGAATCCTACGACGAGGAGCACTACCTCATCAAAACCGAAATTTTGCCGGATGAGCGCAAAAAAATCATCCTCAAGCACAAAACAAGCGGAGAACTCAGTCAAAAAGTAATTGATAAAGCAGAATAATCAGTTTCAAGTCAATCCACGACCCTCCGCAGCTCCCTTGTGGATCAAGTTGGTTGATGATCGACCATTGGTTATTGAAAAAAATGCACCATGTTGGCAATTGGAATGGATCTGGGCGGTACTGCAGTAAAAGCAGTCGTCATTGACCACTACGGAAATGTGCTAAAGACGATGTCCAAACCCCTTGGACAACACGCGACCTCCATCGATGAATGGAATTGGAAAG
>Ga0209717_1003380_pt1 | contig 14003 bp, 15 predicted proteins | sample AD_UKC048_MetaG_FD_184418 | JGI IMG/M metagenome (GOLD analysis project Ga0209717, IMG submission 184418) | Active sludge microbial communities of municipal wastewater-treating anaerobic digesters from USA - AD_UKC048_MetaG (SPAdes) (version 2) | ecosystem: Engineered > Bioreactor > Anaerobic >... | reverse complement strand
TAAAGGTCTTATCATATCATTTCTCTAAGAAAATTAAGATATTCTGTCTCTCTTTGAACCATTGCCCCGTCTTTATCTTTGATCCATTCGTTAAGCCAGCCGGAAAATCTGAACCCTATGACAAAAATAATAATTGCATTAAAATCATATCTTTTAAAATAATGATACTTATCAATAACTTGTAAAAACTTTCTCACAAAATTTCTATCAAAAGCGCTGATATTTTCAAATCCGGCACAGCCGATAATGTTTGCGATGTCGGTAAGCATTGGTCTGTAACCTGAAAATTCCCAGTCGATCACTTTTTTCAGATTGTTTCCGTCCCATAAAATGTTAAGCGGATGATAATCTCCGTGACAGAATACAAGCGGCATTTCCTCAATTAAAGGCATAAATGAATGTTCAATAATATTAATTACATCAGATATTTTACTCAAAATTTCAGGATGGATATTACGGATCTTTCTGACTGTTTTTAAAGTGTGTTCAGCAAGAGAAAACGAGTCAATCGTATCGTTCATTTTTAAATTTGAAGAGATCTCATACATTTTAAGGAGAGTTTCTGCAGCAGCAGTTCCTTTCAACCCGTCATCAAGATAATCGGGTCTTTGTAATATATCGTGATCAATGAATTTCTGAACCATCCAGCATCTATTTTCAAATTCAATTACAGGTGGTCCCTGCACAGAGTAAATATAAGGCGAGCATTCCTCAAATCCGTTATTGTATAAAAGATTAATGTTTTCAGCTATTTTAACCTTTTTGCTCATGTTCCAGAAATGGTGTTTTTCAATGATGAATTTCTCATTATTTTTGTCAGTGACAACTGCTCTGTCAGCTGATCTTGACGGGGCTCCGTAAATTTCAAAAGAAGAAGTGTTTTCAAACTCTATATTAAAATGTTCCAGAACTTTTGAGATTTGATTATTATCCATCATTCAATGTTAAAACTGTTGCCGACACTTCCGAATATGCACTCGATCCCGGCATCTTCGAAGAATCTTATTGAATTTACTGAAGAACAGTGAAGAAGAATAACTTTTTTTATTCCGAGTAAAAAAAGATCTGAAGCTGTTTTTTTCATTTTATCTTTCTGCATGTCAAAATTATGAAATCCCCCTGCGATTGTTGTTACAGTGGAGAAATTCTGCGCTTCTTTTAAAATGTTCAAAATTCCTGAATGGCCGCATCCGGTAAAAAGTGTGTTTCCGGCAACCATTGATATTTCGTTGAAATTTTCATCATCTTTAACTGCATTTGACAGAACAAGAGCACATTCATCATCAATTTTCTGAGATTCTCTGACAGTATTGGATCTTAATGCAGGAAATTTCAGAATTTCAGAAAACGCAGGATGATAAACATCACAAATTCCGGATATCATTGAAAAATGTCTGCTTAAAAAAGGGATGCCGCCAATGTGGTCCAAGTGAAAATGGCTGAGAACGGCACACTTTATGTTTTCAATTCCAAGGTTCATAAACTGGCTGTTTTCAATGAAAAGATCACTCCCGCCTGTGTCAAAAAGATAATCATTTTCACCGTAACGGATAAATAATGAAAGTCCGTGTTCGGCTTTCAATTCCTGTCTTCCGGCACAGTTGGAAACCAAAACAGCGAAGCCCTTCAATGAGACACCTTGTTCTTATGTTTTTCCTTCTGAAGTGTTTGAGTTATTTCGCCGATATAAAGACGGTGGAAAGATTTTTCGGGATAGTGCTTGATTATCTCGGGGTCGACAAAATTTTCCGGGTCAAAATCCTGGAAACATAGCTTCGTGCAGACAAGAACAATGTCCGCCTGTGAAAAATAGACCGATCCGTTGTTGTCAACCGGTTCGAAGCTGGTCTCAAAAACCTTGTTTACATCTCTTCCCGATTTTGAGCCGCAGAACTCAAGCTCAGCCCTGAATTCAGGAGGGAAGAAAGATACTGTGAAAGTGCTGTTTTTCTCCATGAATTCATAGGTATATCTGTTCGGACGGACTACAGCGCCGAAAACCGGCTTGTTCCACATTATCCCGAAATATCCCCATGCAATTGTCATCATGTTGAAGTCTTCAAAATTTCCGGCGGTAAGAAGTCCCCATTCGTTCTTGAGTGTAAGGAACGGGTTGAGTTTTGCTTCTTCAGGAACTATTGTCTTGAAATTACACATGTTTCTGCTCCCAAAAAAATGGTAAAGCCAAATGATGTTATATAAAACTCAGGCGAAATCAAATTTTTAGCTTTCCTTACAGACAGATGGATGTATAATTCAGAAGTTTTCATCTTTGAACGGGGTTAAATGACTGTATTTCCTGAAATAACATTAAGAAAAGAATTTCGAGGGCTTGAGTCTGATCCCTATTTAAAAGCAATAGGATTTATTAAAGGTGGGCAACCCTCATTCAAAGGCGGATATGTTGCAACTGAAGCGGCAAATATCATAAAATACAGCCATTTGCGGAAAATTACTTCAAAGATGAAAGAGAGCGGTTTTTCAAAGTTCATGCCTGTAAAGGGGATGATGCTTTTAAACACCCTTTTTTCCGATTTTCAGGGTATAAGGCAGATGGCTGATATTGACATTCTTGTTCACCCTGATGAATTTGGCAAAGTAGCTGAATTTGTTAATAATAATCAAGAGTTTAATTATAAGTCAAACTATCCGGTTTTCTTGAGAAAATATTTTGGAGAGGATATTTCATTCTATTTTGATTCAACGCTCGTTGAGATTCATTCAAGGATAACTCTTGTGAAATTTCCGGGGCTCATCGAGGAGATATTTGAAAAAAGTGAAGAGAAAAGCAATCCCGACGGTGAGATTTTCATTGTTCCGCCTCTTGAATATGCCGCTGTCATAATGCTTCTTCATGACTATTCAAGGGGTGATTTTGCCGATCTTACTTTCAAACGGCTTCTTGAATTTTATATTGTCGCCGGCAACTGTGATCTTCAAAAGCTTAAGAGCATTGCTGAAAAATACGGGCTTGAACAGATGCTTAACTGCCATCTTTTTTTGATATGGACAATGCTCGATAATACTTTTTTTGATAGATATGATTTTAAAATAATTGAAGAATTCGGACTTATTACAAAACATGAAAGGCTTAACTGCTTTAAAGTTGAAAAACCTTACAATCTTCAGAAGGCACTGTATGGAAAAAGGTGGAAATATCTTAAAATGAGAAATATTGCCGCAGGTGTTTTTAAATTCGCTATAGGAAAAAAAGATTGAAAGTCTCAATTATTACAACTGTTAAAGATGACGCAAAAGGGTTCCTCCAAACCATGCAGTCAGTAAAGATGCAGGATTATTCTAATATTGAGTACATTGTTGTTGATGCTTCAGAAAATGAGAGATTAAAAGATAAATGCCGGGAACATATTGAAAAAATTGATGTTTTCATCGAAGGTGCTGATTCTTCGCCTTATGAAGGGATGAACAGGGGAATTGATGCGGCAGCAGGTGAAATAATTGCACTCCTTCATGCAGGAGATGTTTACTGCTCAAATTCAATTGTGTCGCAAGTAGTTGAAAAAATTACCGAAAATGATATAAAGCTCGTTTACGGAGATATAGTTTATCATTCGATTGAAGATGTGGAAAAAACTGTCAGGGTCTGGAAAAGTGCTCAAATCGGCAGTGATTCTCATGAAAACGGGATATTTCCTCCTCACACATCGCTTTTCATAAAAAAAGAGCTCTATGATCGTGTCGGCAGATATGACCTTCAATATGAGATAGCCGCAGATTCAGATTTCATGTTCAGACTATTTTCTCAGAATCCTAAGTCGCTGTATTTGCACAAGAATATCCTTTCAATGAGGGTGGGTGGAAGAAGCAACAGATCTCTTTTTGCAATATTGAGATCTAATATTGAATTCTGCAGAATGCTCAGAAAACACGGGGTGAGCCATCCGTTCCTGAAAACATTGAAAAAGATCTTTTCGAAAGTGCGGCAGCTTTTTTCAAAAAAAGATCATCAATAAGACTTTATCCTTGTATTTTGTCCCTGAAAGGTTAATTTTATCCTTGTATTTTGTCCATATGGTGTTATAGTTTACCTTGAAAAATGTCTTTCTATGGAGTGATAAGATGAAAAGAGATCTTGGCAACATACTGGAATCATGGGTTAAAAGCAACAATAGAAAACCTCTCATACTTAGGGGCGCAAGACAAGTTGGAAAATCATGGCTTGTAAGAGAGCTGGGAAAAGCTTTTAAGTATTTTGTGGAAGTAAATTTTGATAAAAGAAGTGAGTTTGAAGAATTTTTTAAAATGACAAAAGATCCTCAGGAACTGGTTGAACTTTTATCAAATTATACCGGCGTGAAAATAATCCCGGGAGAAACGCTTCTTTTTCTTGACGAAATTCAAAACTGTCCTGAAGCAATTTCATCACTCAGATATTTTTTTGAGGAAATGCCGGAATTACATGTTGTTGCAGCCGGATCTCTTCTGGAATTTGAATTGAGAAAAATTTCTCTTCCGGTTGGCAGAATTCAGTTTTTATATGTATATCCTCTTTCTTTCGGGGAGTTTTTATGTGCTGTCGGAAGAGAGGATCTCCGTGAAATGCTTATCAATAATCAACTTAATCCCATTCCATTGCCGATAGATCGTATGTTAAAAGAATTTGTAAGGATATATACCATAACAGGCGGGATGCCGGAGGTCGTAAAAACATATATTGAATCAAAAGATCTTCATGAATGCCAGAATAATCAGGCAGATATTCTTCAGACATACAGAAGGGATTTCCATAAATATGCAAAAAAACATCAGATTAAGTATCTGGAAAAACTTTTTACGACACTTTCTCTTCAGACCGGCCGCAAATTCAAATATTCAGAAGTTGATCCTGCTATAAAAAGCATCACTTTGTCTGATTCTCTTGATCTTTTATGTTCTGCCGGAATTGTCAGAAAAATTTATCACAGCAGTTCAAACGGAATTCCTATCAGTGCCGAGACAGATCTGAAAAAATTTAAAATAGTGTTTTTTGACATAGGGCTCATGCTTAATCTGATAAATTTTGATTTTAAACCGCTTCTTCTTGATCCTGACATCGCTTTTATAAACAATGGTGTTCTCGCAGAACAGTTTGTTGCTCAGAACCTTGTTGCTTATTCAAATCCGCGAAGAGAAGCACAGCTTTTTTACTGGCATCGTGAATCAAGGTCAAGCAATGCTGAAGTTGATTATGTAATTGAATTTAATAATAAAGTTGTTCCGATAGAAGTAAAAAGCGGCACAAAGGGAGCCATGAAAAGCATAAAAATATTTATGGAGTCAAAGAACTGTGATTTTGGACTGAAAATCTCATCGTACCCTTATTCTTTAAATGATTCAGTTCAGTCAATCCCTTTTTACGGAATGGAAGCTTTTCTGAAAAGCCAGAAATAACAGAATCTTAGCTACATCCCGTTAAGAAGTTCGTAATAAGCTTTCATGTTGTTGATCCAAGTAATTGTGAATTTTATCATGAACCAGCTGACGATGAGAATGATGACAGTAAGAACCGCTTTTGTCGTTCTTGAAGTATTGGGCTTAAGCCAGATAAGGGGAAGGGAAGCGGGCCCTGCGATCAGAGTTACTGTGAGAATAAAATATGAACCGAAATACCACGGAACATCCTTTCTGTGTTTTCGATCATGTTCCAGAGGTCTCAAATTAAAATCAAGAAACTCTCCGCAATGCTTACACTTTATTGCATCATCTTGAATTTCTTCAGCACAGAACGGACATTTTTTCATCGTTTTTTCCTCTGGTTTTCTGAACAACGATAATTTATACTTCTAAAATAAAAAATTGTCAATCAGAGTTGATTTTAAACTAAAAAGGAGAAGTTGTTTTGAGGTAGACAGGCGGTCAAAAAAAGAAATTAATTAAGTGACAACATAAATAATTTGACGAAAACTTTACATGCTGTTATATTAGACAAGGTTTAATTTTGATTTGAGATTAAAATGAAAAAATTAGAGATCACAACAAAAGATGATTTACTGGAAAATGTAAAAGATCATGAAGGTTACAGGAATCTGCTTAACGAGCTGAAAAGCATTTTAAGCAAAGGTCAGGCAAGAGCTTATAAAGCTGTTGACAACATCAAAGTTCAAACATATTGGCAGATCGGCGAGAGAATAGTCAGAGATGAAATTGAAAATAAGGAAAGAGCTGATTATGGCAAACAAATTGTTGCACAGATATCTTTTGATCTTGGCATCAACAAAAGAGAACTCTATAGAATTATTAGATTTTTCAAGCTATATGAAATTGTGGCTACAGTGTCGCCACAATTGAGCTGGAATCATTATAAAGAACTCGTTGATATTGAAAATGATAAAGAAAGGGTGTTTTACCAAAACAACGCTATTAATAACAATTGGAGTGTCCGGGAACTTCGTATAAAAATAAAAAGTGATCTTTTTAACAATTCTATTTCAAACGATGAAAAGCTCCCTGCCAGAAAAAGGCAATCCATTTCGAATGCTCTGGAGATATTTAAAGCTGAATATGACCTCGGTTTTGCCGGGACACATCAGAATGAAGAAGAACTGGAAAGCGGAATTGTGCACAACATTGATTCTTTTTTGCGTGAACTCGGTCATGAAATGTATTACTGTGGCAGACAAGTTCCCATAAAAATTGACGGTTTGAATCATTACATCGATATTCTTCTTTACCACAAAGGGATTCCATGCAATATTCTGATTGAGCTTAAAACACGAAAATTTGATGCAAGAGATATCGGACAGATGAATAAATATGTCAATTATTTCAGAACTAACCGGCAATATGAGCATGAAAAAGAGACCATCGGACTGATCATCTGTTCAGAAGCCGGAATTGAAGAAGCTCAATATGCTCTTGGCGGCCTTGAGGAAAAAATATTTATCGCTACATATCAACCGAAACTTCCGACGATGGAACAGTTGAAAAAAGCTCTAAAAAAGGTGACGGAATAGAAGCAACCCCTTTTTTTATCAAAGAGCTCAGATACTTACTTGAACGATTTAACAATGGTTCATTTGTGGATTGGGTGAATTTTTGGTGGAACTTCCAGAGTATATTAAAAAATTGATTCGTTCAAACAAATGAAATATTATATCTACCGCTCAATCGGTGAAAAAGGGTTATAGTGAAAAAGAAGATTTTTATCATACTTCTGGTTTTTATTTCATTGATACGGTTAAGTGCCGGTGAACCTGACAACAAAATAAGCAGAACCGATACAGAATGGATGGCGCTCTCAGGCGGCGGCGGAACACACGGCCCGGGAGGAAACATTTCGTTCTTCACAGTTAGACAGGATTTGTTCTTCTGGGAAATATTCAGACTTCAGGCAACCTTCTTAAATGAAGATGTTTTTTCATTCAATGTCAAATCAATTTACGGAATACCGCTCTTTGTAACGAAAGATAATCGCAATGAATTCCGTTTCGGAACAGGTATATCAGCAGGATTGAGCTTTAAGTTTGTCAGGGACGAAAAAAACAGAATGAATGGAATAGGAAGCATTCTCAACATTCCGGTTGAAATAACTTATGTCAATCATGTTTTCAGATTCTTTTCGTTGAGTGCAACGATCTCTGTCGATTTTCCAGTCCATTTTGGGTACGATGATCAGAAATATTATATTCCGGCCATTAACGGTTTTTTAGGGTTTAGAATATGAATTGGAAAACAGCACTCCTGATTTTATTTTTAATAATATTTTCAAACTGTTATGCTGAAGAACTTGATCGTCACCGCTACGGTTTTTCGCTTGAAGGCGGTGCGTCTTTCACTTTCCTCAGTGGAAGAGCCAACAACACAAAACCGTGGCACGATCTTTACGGCTCAGCAGGGGGAACGGTTTTTTATAATTACAAAATTTCAAACAGGTTCGCAATCCGCCCGGAACTTGGACTTTATTCCTATTTTTTTGCTATTCCGGGTCCCGGAGATATTGGAAACGGCACAGAGGCAACATTGAACGGCCGACTTGGACTCACAATGATATTCTATACTTATGTCGGAATTGATGCTTCTTTCCCGCTTGGACTTACAACTTTTATTTCTTCAAGATTTTATGATTCGGCAGGAAAATATAAGTCCCGTCTTTCTGAAGAAGAAAACGATGTCTACAAAGAGATACTTAAAAATGATTATCTTTCAGGCGGAGTACAGATATCGTTCGGAGTCGAAAGCACCCGATCAGAACCGATGGGAGCAGGATTTTCAATATTTACAAGATTTGCCGACACATTTTCTACCGGCGGTCAGTCAACTAGTATTATTCCCACATTCGGAGCATTTTTAGTAATTTATTTTTAGAATTGTATCATCCTGAATCTTTTTGGCACAGAACGGACATTTTTTCATCGTTTTTTTCTTAGGTTAATAACATCCGTCACCGGTTCTTTCTTTCACAACGATGGTGCCGCTTTTTTGAGTCATATCAAGGGTTCCTTCCCAATAAAGAGTTTTTTCCGCTTCTTCTTCAATATCAGCGTAAACTTTCAATTTGACTGAAGAATTGTCAATCCCAGAAATATCGGCTCCAAAATCGAACAGACAATCACAGCCGCATCTCATTCCTCTGTCTGCATTATCAACCATGATATATTCGTATTCATTTTCGCCAGTTTCATTAATGTTTATGGCATGTTCACCACAACAGTTCAGATTGACAGCTTCATTAATAATATTTAGAATTTTGCTGCTTTCATCATAACTCCAGACAAGTTTCTGACTGCAATCTTCTTCTTCACCACCGGGCAGTTTTGTAACAATCCCGCTTTCAAATCCGCCACAGTCACTTGTTTTAACATTTTCTGCGAGGTTTGAATCGCTGCAACTTGATAAAACCATTAAAACCATCAAAAAAATCAAAGCGTTTCTCATTTTTTTCTCCGTTTTTCATAAATCTTCCGCGTTTATTTTGACAAGAAAAATATCGGTTTCTCCTGCGTTTTTATTGCCGCCAAGATCGCTCATTGTGGTGCCTGTTATATAAATGTTGCCGTACATATCCATAATGCTTCCGTATGAAATTTCAATGTTTTCACCACCTATCAGTTTTGTCCAGAGCTTGTTGCCGAAGCTATCTGTTTTCATTAAAACAACATCCATTTCCCCTGCATTTTTATATCCGTCGAGATTTCCAGCCGAAAAACCAGAAAGGTAAAAATGGTCACTGCTGTCAGAAATAATATAATTTGAACCTTCCCATTTGCCGCTGTTCCAGATATTTGTCCATTTAAAGTTTCCATCACTGTCAAGCTTTGTTAAAGAAACGCCACTGTCATTAAGATCGGGATTTTCCATTTCTCCACTTGCGCTTCCACATAGAAACATATTAGAATTACTGTCAAATTCCAACGAATATACAGATTCCATGCCGCTTGTTCCCAGCTGTTTTGTCCAGATAATGTTTCCGTCTGTATCTAATTTTGTCAAAAATGCATCGTAAATTCCGCCAAGAAATCCCGTTCCGTTGATATCCCCGTTGGTAAACCCTGGAACATAAATATATCCGTCATGAAAAGAGGCGATTGCACCAGAATCAAAATTTTCGCTGCCCCATTCTTTTAACCACAAGGGTGTTCCATCTTGAGAAAATTTTGCTAAAAATGCATCGGGAGTTCCTATCGATGGAGGATCATCATATGAACCGTCAAGGTATCCGGAAATATAGATGTTTTCAGTTTCATCAAAAACAATGCTCATGCTCACATCAGCTTCTTCAGTTCCAATTTGTTCAACCCATAAAACCTCGCCAGCTTGATCAAGTTTCATCAAAAACGCATCATAACTGCCTTTATTGCCATTTCCGTCCAAATCACCTTCTGTGTAGCCGGTAATATAAATATTTCCCGATGAGTCTGTTTTTACAGTTCTTCCTATATCATTTTTTTCCGCACCATAAAGTTTTGTCCACAGTTTGTTCCCATAATTATCGAATTTTATTAAGAATATGTCGCTTTCTCCTGAGTTTGTCTGACCATCCAGATTTCCTTCCGTGTAGCCGGTTAGAAATAAATTTCCGTCATTATCCATCGCAAGGGAAAGTCCATATTCATTTTTGTCAGTTCCGAACAGAATGGTTGTAAAGTTTTTATATGGTTCCAGCAGATCTTCATCTGGATTTTCAGCGATGTCATCGTCTGTTTCAGTATCAACTGATTCTTTATCATCCGGCTCAGCGTCGCTCGTCTGAGTGTCGATATCAGTTGACGGTTCATTGCTATCATCGGTTTCTTCAGTGTCATCCGGCTCAAAATCATCTTTAAACAGATCGGGCGTTTCATCGTTTTCCACAATAATATCGTCTTTCCGGTCTTTTTCATCAGCACCTTCATCATTCTGTTCGTTTTCCGGCATGAAATCATCTGTTTTTTCTAACTCATCAGTATTGTTGTCATTTTCTGATGCGTCAGTGTCGCTTTGAACTGAAATCGAATCCGAATCAGGGCTGTTTTTTTCAAATTTATCAAGAGAGCACGAAAACATTGATAAAACCATCAAAAAAATCAAAGCGTTTCTCATTTTTCTCTCCGTTTTTCTGAACACCGCTAATTTATACTTCTAAAACAAATAATTGTCAATCAGGTTGATTAAAAAATTGATTCGTTCAAACAAAAGGAATATTATGTTTACCGCTCAATCGGTGAAAAAGGGTGACAGTGAAAAAGAAGATTTTGTTTTTAATAATATTTGCTGTTTTTTCAAACACTTACGCTGAAAACCTCGATCGTCACAGGTTCGGGATATCAATTGAAGGGGGCTACTCTTTTTCAATGAAGAGCAGCGATCATAAAGAAAAGCAGGCTCCTGAAATTTTCAAGGGGAATTTCGGCGGAACACTGTTCTATCAGTTTACGATCCATAAATATTTTGCGATCCGTCCCGAGGTTGGGCTTTACAGCTATTTTTTCGGGCTTCCTGTTGATTACAGCGGTGCCGATTATTTTTCAACTTACGGAGTGACTTATGCCGCACTCAACGGCAGGATCGGTGTCGGCCTTATGGCTTACTATTATAGAAACAAAAGCAGTAACTTCGCACTTAATTTTGCTTTAACTCCTTTTATTTCCATGAGATTTTACGATTCTGCCAACCTTTACAAAAATAGAAAGAATGAAGATATTTATGAAGAGCTCGGTCTGAAAAATGAACGGTTGTACTATTTTTCCGGCGGAATAATTATCGCTGCCGGTATTGAAACAAATGAAGTAAAAAAAGTTGGAGCCGGCGGATCTCTTTTCATGAGATTTGGTGACAGATCGACAGAAGAAGGAGACAAAATACTGCTCGTCCCGTCATTTGGCGGAACAGTGTCGATATTTTTCTAAATATTTGACTAAAAACTGACAAGTCCTTAAAATTCTGCGTGTGTGATCAATTTTTCAAGCGAGGAGTTATGAAAAAAATTATTTTTGCAATTATGATCGTTTCCCTTGTTTTTGCAGTTTCATGCGGAAGCGACACGAAAAACACAAAAAATGACAATGAAACTGTTACGGACAACGAAACAACCGATGAGAATCTGACTGATGAAGAAGTGTCTGACAATGAAGTGAACGATGAAACGGTTACAGATGAAGAAGAAACGGAGGATTTGGAAGAAGTCGATGAAGACACATTTGTTCCTGTTATTGCCTGCGGAGATTTTACAGAAGGGATGAACCAGAATTTCATCGTGGGTGAAGGGGCGAACGAACTTTCAAGAGATTTCATTCTCCGCCTGCCGTCAGACATTGATTCCGAAACGGCATGGCCGGTAGTATTTCTGTACCACGGATACGGAGATACAGCGCAGAATTTTCAGAGCGTTCTTTCAAACAAGGTCAACAATGAAGAGATGCCTTTCATCCTCGTTGTTCCTGTTGCAAGAGCAGATGTTTTCACATTCGGTCTGCCGCCAAAAGGACTTGACTGGGACATGATAAATCTTACAGACGGAAGTGCTGAAGCCGATATGTTTGATGCTGTTCTTAACTGCATTGACGGAAAATGGGGAGTGAACGCTGACCACATCCATGTTTCAGGGTTTTCGGCAGGAGCCATAACGGCAAACAGCATTGCTTTGCAGAGACCCGAAATTGTTGCGAGCGTTTTCACTTATTCAGGTGCATATTTTTCCGATCCTGAGAGCAGAACAGCTCTCGGCCAGATAAGCGGAATGAATGTCGGTGACTTCTTCAAATGGCCCGACATGGAAGAGATACACACAAAATATCCGCAGGTTTTTGTTTCAGGCGGCGAAGGGAAGGACACCTGGTCAGCATCGGGGTTTAAAATTGACTTTAATGTGATGGCAAACCTCGGTTCCAGCTACCTTTCCGGACTCGGACATGATGTAATTCTGTGCAATCACGGCGGAGCTCATACGATTGCAGGTCCGACAACAACGACCATGCTTAAATTCTTCAAAGATCATCCTTTCGGAACAGAAGTTTCCCCTTACAGACCGTCACTTCCTGACGGTTACGACACCTGTGAATTTGTCACAGAAGAGATCGATGATTCTGATGATTCTGATGATTCTGATGAAACGGACGATTCCGATAATATCTGAGATCAGTTCAGCAATTCATTTATCCAAGCCCTATCTCAGAAGATTTTGATCTCATTGCGTTTAAAACTATTTCGAGGAACTGTTCAAGAGTCACATCGAAATTGGTTGCGGCTGTCATTATCTGTTCACGGTTGGCTCCGGCGGCAAATCTTTTTTCCCTGAACCTTTTTATGAGAAAATCAATACCCATTTTGTGGATATTCTTTTCAGGGCTCATAAAAACACCGGCAGTGACAAGACCTGTTGCCGGATCAACCGCATAAAGCGCTTTTCCCATTTCTGAAGTGGCAGGGACATTTCCCGAATGCATAACTATCGCATCAAGTATTTCCGTGTCGTCAAATCCTTCTTTTCTCAATATTTCGCCTGACATTTTTCCGTGTTTTGAAAAATCATCCTTTGTATAATCATAATCAAGATCGTGCAGAAGCCCTGCAAGTGACCATCTGGTTTCATCTTCTCCAAGATGCCGGGCAAAAAATCCCATTGCGGTCTCAGTTGCAATACAGTGCTTGATAAGATTTTTGTTGGAAAGATGCTTTTCCAAAAGGGCCATAGCAACAAATCTATCCACAGGAGCCTCCTTTAAAAAATCCATTTTAAACTGGTTATGTTTTTTTAGTGAGTTTGTCAATATTATGGGTATGTATTTTTTAAGTAAGCAGTGTTATTATAAATTGACTTTATTTTATGTAACTGCTAATCTTGTACCCGTTTCTTTTTTGAGTTCGGGTAATTTTTGCAGAGAGGTTGTTTTGGCTACAAATATGAGTATGGAAATTGAAGAAAAGTACATCGGCGCTGTTATAAATCAGAGATATAAAATAATCAAAAAGATCGGTGTCGGCGGCATGGGAAATGTCTATCTTGCCGAGCACGAGATACTTAAAAAGAAAGTCGCCATAAAGATCCTTCATTTTGAGCAGAGCAAAAGAAAAGACACACTCGAACGGTTCAAAAGAGAGGCGATAGCCGCTTCCAACATGGGTCAGGCAAATATTGTTGATGTCACAGATTTCGGTTATACGGAAGAGGGGAACGCATATTTTGTCATGGAGTATATTGAAGGAAACTCTCTTGCCGAAGTTATCAAAAATGAAAAACGGCTTCCTCTTGAATATGCGGTATCTGTCGCCTGTCAGATCTCAGTCGCACTTTATTCTGCTCACAGCAAGGGGATAATCCACCGGGACCTTAAGCCGGAGAACATACTCATAACGGAAAAAGACGGCGTTACCCCGTTCGTAAAAATTGTTGATTTCGGGATATCCAAGATCGTTCACGATGAAATAAATAAAAAAGACCGCCCCAAGACACTGACAAAATCGGGTTCCATCTTCGGAACACCGGAGTATATGTCACCTGAACAGGCAGGCGGAAACAATGTAGAACCCACTTCTGACATCTATTCTCTCGGCGTGATAATCTATGAGATGCTGACAGGAAGAATTCC
>Ga0209717_1003376_pt1 | contig 14012 bp, 12 predicted proteins | sample AD_UKC048_MetaG_FD_184418 | JGI IMG/M metagenome (GOLD analysis project Ga0209717, IMG submission 184418) | Active sludge microbial communities of municipal wastewater-treating anaerobic digesters from USA - AD_UKC048_MetaG (SPAdes) (version 2) | ecosystem: Engineered > Bioreactor > Anaerobic >... | reverse complement strand
GCAGAGCTTACGGTACTTTGCCTGAGCGATGTAGATCTCTTCCCCGGGGAGGAAGTTCTCGGGTGCGATGATAAAGCCCATACGGTTCACCAGTCCGCAACCTTTCCTTATTGTGACCGGCTCGGAAAAGTCGGATTCACGGTGATAGACGGTGTGCCAGATCTCGCCATCCTTCCGTATAGCCCTGAAGGCGGCATCATCCTTTTTCTGAAGATCCTTGAGATACCAGCAGGAATAGTATCTGCCGGTCTTACCTGCAAAAGTGATTTCTGTCGGGTTAGCCATTCTGTTCTCCGTTGTCTGTTGATAAGTTTACAAACCGGCAGTTGTGCTCGACAATGACAGTGTAGTCGCCGGTGCATTCACTGTCGGAACTGCAATAGTCCGGATCGTCCCTGAAGTCCTTGAGCTGTGCTTCTGTCAGGTCGAAATAAGTCTCCGCCCACTCAATGAGCTGATCTCTCACCGCATTGTTGATAGTTTCCTGAGAACCGGCAAAGACTGCCCTTTCAATGACCGGGTCACAGGCATCGGCAGGATTACCGCTGGTAAGGATGGCGATAGTGCAGTCGGGAAAGGAAAGGGAAAGTTCTTCCTCCAACGCATCAAGCACAGCCACCATGCCGTAACCACGGCTCTTCTCTTTACTGTTCCCGCAGTTTATAAGCTCCTCCGCTTCTGCACGAAACTCATTCAGTCTTTTTCTGTTCATAGTTATCCTCCGAAATAAGGTTTTATAAAAGATTGATTGCTGACATATACTTATAACAGGAAATGGGGAAGATTTTATAGTTGACCGGCCCCATGACGACTCACAGGGCCGAATGTAAGTTGATCAGAAGTACTTGCGATACTTCTTTTTAAAAGGCTTGTCATCAAACTTAAAAAAAACATTCTGGGAATTCAGTTTTTTATCAACCGGCACGAATTTCAAGCCGCAGTGAATAGCTGCTGCAATGAAAGTTCCGTTCTTAATATAACCGATTTCCTTTTCAGCAATGTCCTTCAAGCCGTAGCTGGATTTTCGTTTACACACTTTTCTGGATTGAGGCATGTTCTCCCGAATCCACTCACATGCCAGGAGAAATGGTTCTGCATGTTCTTGAGGCATGGCTTCCCTGTCAGCTAAAACGGACTCAAGCGAATGATGTTCATCAACATAAAACCAAGGGGACGCCCAACCGCTTGGATTGAGTAGCGGGTACTTTTCCTGCAGTGCTCTTATAGCACTTGCTGCTTCCTGAAGTTCTTCAGGGGAGAATTTAATTATATCGTCCATATCACCTCCCGTAACGACAAGATGTTTAAAAGAAATGAAAGAACTTTTTCCTGCATTTCATGTGAGGTCGCTACTGTAATATAAAAACAACTACTAAAAGAAATAATCTTGTGTGGTATCCGGTTTTCAGAGGGACGGCCTGACCTCAGGGAAAGGCCAGTTCCCTCTATATATATCTTATGATATCTATAGTAATCTAACTCTTTTTTGCCGCTGGCATAAGTTGTTAAAATGTCTGGTGAATAATGCTCTTTTTGAACTGTGTTTTTGCAAGGAGCTACGTAATTGTTGCAGGGAACTACGTAATCATTGCATGGAACTACGCAAAAACAGGAGAAAATTGCACGGAAGTACGTAGTGTTGTTCATCATAGCCACTCCTTGTTTAGTTTGAAAACTATCTTCGGTTTCCCGGTTGCGCCGACAACTTCTTCATAGTCCTTAATGATCCCCATGTTCATGAGAGTCAGGACTGCCTTTTCGAGATCTTTCTTTACCTTGCTCCTTCGACTGTCAGCCATCTCTTTTTCTGCAACGATATGGCACAAGTTCTCAAATAATATTTCATGATCGGTGCTATTACTACTCAGCGCCCTCAGCAGGTGGTTTCTCAACATTAATGTTGTTCTGCTGACTTTCTGAGAACCATATGCTTCGGCAGTTCTTGCGATCAAGTTTGTTGGGCAGGTGATCCATTTTTTATCGATCTGACTCCTGAAAATGGGATTGAGTCGAATTTCAAGTTTCCGTGATTCTTGATTTGCCGGTCGCAGCTCTATGAGAGGTGCAAATGCTTCAACTTCAAGATCCGTTGCGGCTTTTTTTCCGGACATGTCTTTTTCTGTATATTTGAACAGAAAATTTTTCCCCGACAGTTGTTTGAGAACTTCAGAAACAGTTCTTATGTGAGTTCCCGCAACAACTTTTTCCCCGCAGAATTTTTTAGCAAACTCATACAGAGAGGTGATTATGGTGGGATGTATACTGAAATCCCTCCGATGCCCATACTGAAGTGAAGCTAACGGCATTTTATTTCCTGCAAAATAATCATCGCGTCTGGGGTCAGCAGATTGACTACATTCGTGAAGAATCATGCCGAGGACATCTACGGCTTTAAGCTGTGATGTTGAAAGCTCTATTCCGGCAAAATAGGAGGGAGCGGATTCACCGACGGATTCAATTTTTTTAACAGTTCTGTCATGGATATCCCCCGAGCTGAATCTGTGCCGTGATTCGTTGCCGGCATTGTTATGCCGGAGCATCAGATCAAAAAGGTGTGCAGAGCAGCGGTATGTGGAAATATTACTGTTTGCAGAGGTATGTTTTTCTGATGCAGGCTGACTGCTTTTCTGTTCGGAACTTCTTCCAGGTTTTGCCTGATTATTTCTTGGTATGCGACACATATTAAAGTCCCATGATGGGCCCATTATCGGGATCGATATTACAAATGTGCCCAGTATTGCCGAAAAAGTGCAGATCTTCTTCCAGCCCGATCCGGCCATCACGATTTTTCATGATGCAGATGTGCAGTTTGTCTTTTAACCCACCGGGGCCCATTTTTCTGCTGGAAAATTCTTTTCTTTCCGCCTCAGTTGAAAAAATACCTGGAAAGTTGTGGTTCCATAAGCCTATGGCGAGGTTTGCAACCCTTTCGATATCACCGGCTTCTGAGATCCTTGTCGGGTGCATTTTCAGTAAATTTGTGACTTCCCGGTTGAACTGACAGCCGAGTATGATCGGAATGCCTGTGTCGACAGCGAGATCCTTAAGGAGAAGACATATTTTTTTTAATTCTTCCTGCCGTGAATTAGACCTGTTTTTATCCTGAGCCAAGTGCAGCAGCTGCATATAGTCGATAAAGATGCCGCCAATATTTGAGTGCTTTTTCAAGAAAGTGACCATCTCTGCAAGAGTTTCGACAGGTTCCGAGACATAATGCACGTTTATGCGTCCGGAATCTATCAGTTCTTTAAAAAACTTATCTTTTTTTAAATTGAATATCTTGAGTTTATCAGTTTTTATATAGGTGTCCTTGCCCTCAGCGTAATAAGTGTTTATCGACCGCCGGTTATTTTTTGCAAGCTCTTCACCCACATAAATATTCAATAATTTCAGGATCATGGCAGATTCATCTTCTTCAAGCGTGAAAAAATAAAACTTGCTGTTCGGATATTTGATTGCTGTTCTCAGCAGCATGTTTAACAGCATCGTGGTTTTGCCGTGAGAAGTTGCAGCAACAATAAAGCTCAAGGCCGCTGCAGGTAAAAGCAGAGGTTCGCCTTCAATAAAATAGCCAGATAAAATGCTTTGCGGTTTGTTCGCGAGTTTTTTTCTGAGCTCATCTTCTGAGGATGGAATGAGAAGATTTTTAAAGTCAGAATTTTTGTCGATGAGCAATATGTCCTGCATCCGGCTTTTCATAAGATCGAGTGCTTGTGCAGTGTCTCCTTTTTCTTGGAGAGCTGACGCCTCTGAAAGAAGTGCCTTGAGCTCCTTTTTCTGCTGCTCTTGATCTTGGGCTTCTGTAATTCGTTCTTCAGCAAGAGCAAGGCTTTCCTGGGTGATTCCGAGGTTGGAAGCTTGAGAAAAAGCTGCGAACTGAGTATTAAAACGGTCTTTATCAAGAGGGTCTAGTATTTGCGAGCTGAGTTCCAGAACTTTTTCCAGGACATTGTCTATTTCACGAGGTGTTGCAACTGGATTCCCGTCATTTCTCAGAATGTTCTGCAACTGGTATTGCCAGTCGCGTGGGGCTGTATCGATCAATTTCTGAAACGCTGCCGGACCGTGCTCACGGATGTAGCTGTCAGGATCAACTTTTTTTCCATCAGAAGATGGAAGAGAAACGACATATATCTTGATGGAGGGATTGACCGAGTTGGTGTTCTTTATCGCAGCAAAGACAAACTTCACGGTCTTTTCCTTTTTCTCTTCACCATTATTATCGAAGCAAATCGTGAAGCTCTTGGCACCGAGCCGTATAGCACTTTCAACCTGCTCTCTGCTGAGGGAACTGCCGCCTGTAGCAACAACATTCTTTATGCCTTTTACAGTTGCATGAAGTGCATCAAATTCACCTTCGACAACGACAACATCCTTATCCCCGGTAACGCCCGTAAGATTGAAAAGCCCGGAATTCTTTTCCATTCCGGAATTGTTAAGATATTTTGGTTCATGGTTTTCGATCGTGCGAAATTTAAACCCCAATATGTGGCCGGCACTTCTATAAGGAATTGCAAGATTGTGCGTATCTCCAGCACCTGCAGGAAGTCTAAGTGTGTCTCGTGCCATCTGAAAATCGTAACCTTTGTCTTCAAGATACTTAAACAGAGATTCCTGCGCGGGCATAAACCCCAGGCCCATTGCCACCCATACCTCACGGGAGTAGCCTCGGCTATTCTCGAGATAATTTCTGACGGCCACTACTTCAGGATCATCGCTCTCACGAAGAAGATGCCGCATGTAATCCGCAGCGCATTCAAGCATGGAAATACGGCTCTGATAAGATCTGTATTTTTCCTCATTGAAGTCAGGATCTTCCGGCAAGGTAGTACCTACATCCAGGGCAATCTTTTTAACCGCTTCGATAAAAGAGATCCGGTCGCGCTCCATGATGTAATTTATTAATGGGACTGAGCCGCGCGTGTAGTCTTTTATGCACCATGGAGCTTCCTGCCATACACAGACTTTACCGACGCTTTTGCCGGTTTCGCCTGTAATTTTCAGATTTGTAGTTGAAACCCAGTTGGCCCCTCTTAAGACGAACCCAAACTCAGGCAGGAGGCGTGGAATGTTGTGAAATGCTGCAGGGATAAGGTTATATTTTACAAAAGAAGTGATGCTTTTCATTTTATGTGCTCCTTTTTTTTGGTCGAAATATCGATAATATCCTTGATTTCAGCAGGGATTTGTGATAAAATTCTTTTGTCTTTAGCTCAGTGACCACGGGACAGGTTTTTGAGTTTAAAACCGGCAGGGAGTGACAGCTCCCCGCCGGTTCTTTTTTTTTGCTCATTTTTCTTCCTCCTTCAGCAGGTTAAGTACCTCTGACCTTTTGTACCTAACGAGGCCCCCGGGAAGTAAATATTTCTTTAACAAACCCTTCCCACATAAATCTCTGATAAAGTAACGAGATGTCGATATGATGGCCGCTGCCTCCTGTTGATTAACATACTCGGCGGCACTGTTCTCTATACTGCGCTCTCCCCTCAGGTATGCACCGACAGGAGCGATATCCTCTTCCCTCACTCCTAGCCCTCGTAGTGAGCCTGTTGCCGCAGCGATGATTTCTTTTCGATATCCGTTCATTTTAACCTCCAAAAAAAACGGTTGCTGTACAGATATTACTGAATTTATCTTTATAATCTTGTCAGCTTCTAGATTGTGCAACAGTTAGAACAGAAGAGGAAATACAAGGAATATAAAAAATTTTATAATTTTTTCATAATACCAATATGCATAAATAATTCAACAGGTTATCTTGTAAAAAAAATACGATATGCCCGATAGAAGCATAAAAAGCATAAAAAATGAATTATATTAATAAGATAAGTTCTGATGGGCCTTATAGGTCAATCTCAAAATTTGTGACTTGTTTATCTCGAATCAGTTCGGGTTTTTCACCTTTCTTAATATAGTTAAATAAATATTTCTGAAACAGATATATAAATTTTGGGTGCTGAATGTGGTATTCAACAGTATTCCTGCTCTTTTGAAGATGTGTGATGAATTGCTGATTCCTTCTTAATCCTAGTCCTAAAAAAAGATCTGACTTGTCAACTTTTTCAGTTTTAATTATTTCAAAGTTTGGGCCATGGTAGTATTTTTCAGGTTCTATAAAAAAAGCTGAGAATACATTTTTCAAAAGATCGTTAGGCTGTGGAATTTTTTTATGAAAACCGTAAGACCGGAATGGAAGTTCTTTTTTTTGTTTTAATAGTTTTGTAAAAAGATTTTGAAGCCTTTGTGATTCACAGGTCTTCTCCGCTTTTATGTTTTTACCAAAATGCATATTTTTTGCTTTAACTTCTTGAAATAGACGCTCTGTCAGGTTGACAGCTTCCCCTTTGAAATCAAAGATCTTGTGAAAGTTGTCAAAAACAAAAAACGCAAAATCCGAAGAAAAAAACTCGTCTGCAACAGGAGTTATAAGCATCATTAACTTTTCCAACGCTCCAGAAACGGTACCAGTTTGAAAATTGCAGCTAAAAGTATCGATGTCTATTAAATAATACAAATTGGTATGTGGCACTTTCCACACTATATCTTGGATATAACATTCCCTGCTATAAACTACCTCCTGAATATCCACTATTTCATTACCAGCTTTTTTTAATTCTGAACGCTGAGGTTCATCTAACTTTTGAAGCAGCACTCCTTCTTTTTTTAACTGCTCAAGGGTCTTATCTTCATCTTTCGTTTCACTATAAAATAAATTAAACAGTGTCTGTATGCAAAGAAGTCTTTCATATTTCAGTCTTTTTTCTTCTTTAAAAATTTTTATGAGTTCTGTTTTAAGATATTCCTTTGTTAACCAATCTCTGTCTTGAGCTGGATTGTCCAAATTTTTTGCAGAATCGAAAACTTTTTTTTGAAATTCGTAAAGAAATCTTGGATCGTTTATTCTAGGCGAAGTCCCCTGTTTTTTCGAAGGTTGGAGACATGATATCAAAATCGTGGGTATAAAAGGTTTCGTGTCTTCTTTGTTATATCCTCGGTAATTTTTTATTTTTCTCCTAAAAATATCTCTGTCGATTAAACCCCGGGCAAACTTGAGGTCAATAGGTGTTTCAGTCCTAGTCTTCGCCTTATCTGTTCCGTGGAATTTAAAAATAGTTGTTCGTATCCGTTTTGTTTGCATCATTGAAAGCAACGATTGCAGTATAAGATCATTGTCTATGAACCTGTATAGATTTTTTTTACTTGTTCTCCACTTCCTGGTTATTTCTATGATATCTTCTTCTTCAAACACTCTCTTTTTAATGTAAAGATCGTTAAAATTATCCAAGAGAACTTTGTAAATATTTGCAGTCTTACTCGTATCCGTTTTATTAAGAAAATTGCAGACAAGGGGTTCTCTCAAAATTGGAATTAAATCATAATCGGGTTTTTCAACAATATTTATTAAGCATCTTTCTGCTTCCTCAGACAGGAGTTTTATATTGGACTGATAATTCCATTTTATAACAAAAAGGTTGTCAATTACATCGTTGCTGTCCCTCATGTCAAGAACATTATAATACCTTCCCTTTCGTTTTGCTCTCCATTTTCTGGGAAGTTTTGTAATTTTTGTGATTTCAATATTCAGCTCTTTAGATAAAATGGAAAGCTCGCGTTTTAACTTAATTGTTGAGAGAGTTTTGTCATGTATGATTATACTTATAATCTGCTTAAGGCAGAGCATGCGTTCATATTTTGTGCGATTCCTTGCATTATAGAACATTTTAAATATGACGATGGCCTGTGCTGAGTTTATGTTTATCTGGTTGTGACGTAAATCATTCACTTTCAGTGCCTTTAATAGTCGGAAACTTATCCATTGCGGTTTGTTTAACCTTTTCTGTTGCATGCTGGTAGATTCTGTGTACTTCCTGAGAGTTGTGTCCCACAATTTCCATTGTTATGTGAATCGGAACTCCCATATTAGCAAAAATAGAAATAAAACTATGTCGAAAACTGTGGAAACCATAAAGACAGGCAACTCTTTTAATCTTTAAAGACTTGTCAATATACCCAGGTTCTATTCCTGCTTTAATAATAGCATTTCTAATTCTCTTAGACAGCGTTGCTTTGCTTTTTAAGTATGTTGTTGCAGTTTCAGGGATAACATATTCAGAGTCAGCTCTTTTTTCATCATGATAAAGTTTCAGTAAAGTGGCCTTCAAAGCGGGATGGATTGGGATTCCCAGCTCTCTGTGTGACTTTTTCGTTTTTATTGGGACAACCCTTATGTTATTGCTCTCAAAATCTATAGAGTCCCATTTCAAAAGAGCGGCATCTCCCAGTCGAAGTCCAGTATATGAACCAATTATAAAGAGTGTTTTCAGGTCATCTTCAACCACTTCAAAGAGTTGTTCAATTTGCTTCTCAGTAAACATCTTTTTACCAATAGAAGGTCCTTTCATCTTTTTAAGTTCCTTCCAGACGTTTTTACTCAACCCTGCTTCATGTAATATCACTTCAAAAATTGCGGTCATCTGAGTGATTTTTTTATTTAAAGTTTCAGAGCGAGAACCTTTTTTCGCCTGATATTCAAAAAAACCTTCAGCAATACTCCTATCTATGTCATTTATATAAACAATATTCTGATGTTCATTTTCCATCCAGCTTGTGAATTCTTTAATCAAATATATATACTGTCTTTTTGTGGACACAGATAAACCGTGAAATCTCGTTTTTTCCGTGAATATAGCTGCTATATCATTAACAGAAATTGACCTCGTAATAGTTTTTAACAACTCTGTGCGACAAATTTCAACAGCGTCTTCTCTTTCGTTTTTAGGCAGATTTGAAATGCTTTGAATCAGCTTCCTTAAATTAGATCTGTATTCCAGACCGGCTCTTATTTCTGCTACCGCAGTATCAGCAACTTTTTGAGCCAGAGACTTCTTATCTGTACCGGTACTGCGTATAGCTCTCTTGCCATCAACCATTATTTCAAAAAAGTAGTTTTTACGACCTGGCTTACTATAAATTTTTACCATCATCCACCGACTAATCCATATTAATGTGGCTGGAGAATAGTACATGTTTATACAGAAAAAATCAAGCACCACTTACACCCCAATTTACACCCGAAAAGCAAAAAAAGAGACCTAACGCTTGATTTTACAGGAGTTTTAGACCAAAGAAAATCCCCTGGGCGGGGATTAAGCGTGTGTGGACTTTTGGCGTGAGAATTTTCTGAACTTGCCGAACGGCAGTGACCAACCGTTATAAGTAACAAAATAAATGTCTGATTTATTCCCGAATGAGTAAAAAATATTTTATTTAAACTGTAATGAGTTAATATGTTCAGGAATATTTTTCGAGTTTTTGAGGTTTGAATGAAAAAGATTTTTTATTTTCTAATCCTTTTAAGTCTGATTTCAGGGTGTTCGGACGAAAAAAAAGAGGACATTTACCCTGATTATGAACAGAAATCTGATGATGACGATAATGACAGCTTTGACCCTGCTGATAACGAAAACCCTGTTCCTGACAACGATTCCGACGATCCGGTCAATGAAGGGGAAGAAGACACAGATCCCGTTGATGAAAATAATGAAAACGAAAATGAGGAGATCCCCGACTGGGAAAATGATATCTGCACTCCGAATCCCTGTGTGATGGAAAATTCAGATGGGATCTGCACTCCGTTCAAAGATTCATTCAAATGCGGATGTCTTGAAGATCATTACTGGATCAATGGAACATGTGCTGAGGATCCGTGCATTGACGATCCTTGCGATACAGTTGAAAATTCGACCGGACAATGCCTCGTTGACGGAAAGGGTTATCTCTGCGTCTGTGCCGATAACTTTTACTGGGACAAGGATTCGTGCAAACCTGTTCCCGGAATTATCTTTGTAAAGGCGGACGCAAAAGGGAAAAATGACGGAACTTCGTGGGTTGACGCTTTCACAGATCTCACAGATGCCGTTGAAAGTGCCGGAGAGCCATCTTCAACTCAATGGATATGGGTGGCAAAAGGAACATATAAACCGAAAAAGGAGATGAATGCCTATGAATGTGGCGGACAAAGATGCATCAACTTTGCAATGAGGAATAATGTTTCAATAATCTGTGGCTTTTCAGGAACAGAATCAAAAATCGGGGAACGGGATTTCACAAAAAATGAAACTGTTTTAAGCGGAGATCTCGATAACGACGGAACTTTAAGTGACGGCGACAGCTATCATGTCTTCTTTAATTTCAATATCGACGAAACTTCAGTCATCGACGGCTGTATAATTGAAGGGGGGAATGCTGACTACGGCGACAGCGGCATTAAGGATGTCCACATGAAATTCGGTGGCGGCATAAACAATTATAACGAAGTGACAGCTATTATAAGAAATGTCGTTTTCCGCAATAATTACGGATTCATAGGCGGTGGAATGGCCAACATGAACAATTCAGCCCCAAGAATCGAAAACTGTACATTTGAGAATAACAGCTCTGTCCGCGGTGGCGGAATCGGAAACTCCATGAGCTCTCCGAAAATCGTTTCATCAACTTTTTCAGGCAATTTTACTGTTTATGAGAACACAGGTTTCGGCGGAGCGATGTTCAATAATGAAGGGAGCAGTCCCGAAATTGAAGATTCACTTTTTGAGAACAACACCTCTGTTGACGGAGGAGCAATGGTAAATCTTGACATGAGCCATCCCTCAATAACGGGAACGATCTTCAGGAACAATACTGCATCAAGGAACGGCGGAGCGATCAGCAACGGTTATCAGAGCGATCCTGACATTGTCAACTCTCTTTTCATTGACAACCGTTCTGAAATGGGTGGCGGAGCGATAGAGATCTATCAGGAAAGTCACCCAAGAATAGTAAATTCAAAATTCCTTTTCAACAGAGTTCCGGAAAAAGATTTCAGTTTCGGCGGCGCAATATCTGTCAACACCAGTTCGATCGACATCATCAACTCCCTTTTTGCCGGAAATTCTGCTAATTCAGGCGGAGCAGTAACAGCACAGTGGACTATTATGAACATTGTCAACAGCACAATAACTCTTAATGCCGCAAGAGGGGAATACAGCTATGGCGGAGGAGTTTACAGCACTGGAACTGACGGAGAAACTTATATAATAAATTCAATAATTTATGACAATTATTCAGACACTTCCGGAAATGAAATATCAAACGATCTCACTTTGACCGAAGTTTCGTATTCAAATATAAAAGGATGTATCGCTTTCGGTTCATGGGATAATGATTGCGGAGACGACAAGGAATGGAACATCGACCTTGACCCGATGTTTCATGACATCAATCTTGGCGATTTTTCTCTTTCTGCCGATTCACCATGCATTGACAAAGGGACAAACGACCCTTTTGAAACAGATGGAATTGCTGAAAATGTGCTGAAAGACCTTCTTGGAAATGACAGGATAATAAACCAAACCGCAGATATGGGAGCTTACGAAAATGTCAGATGAAAAATTAAAGATCAACAGTCACGAAGAAGATGACAGATTATGGCTTGAAAATGTTTATCAGGGTGATGTGAAACAGCTTACGCTCAGAGCCATAATCATGGGCGCCATAATCGGCGGATTCATGAGTTTGACAAATCTTTACATCGGGTTGAAGACCGGCTGGGGACTCGGCGTGACAATTACTGCATGTGTTCTTTCATTCAGCATCTGGAAAGTACTTAGAAAACTTTTCCCGTGGTTTGTAAAGACCGACATGACGCTTCTTGAAAATAATTCAATGAAATCAACAGCTTCTTCGGCTGGCTATACAACCGGCGGAACAATGGTGAGTGCAATTGCGGCTTATATTCTGATAACCGGAAAACATCTTGATTTCTGGGTACTTACCGGATGGACGATATTTCTGGGCATTGCCGGAGTAGTTATGGCGATACCGATGAAAAAACAGATGATAAACATGGAAAAGCTCCCCTTCCCTTCCGGAACTGCAACAGCTGAAACACTTAAAAGTTTATATGCCGGTGAAGAGAGCAGAAAACAGACCAACAGCTTGCTCGGTTTTGCTCTGATAGGGGTCGTGCTCACTGTTGTCCGCGACCTTTTTGAGTGGATAGAGTACACTTACGCTGTTTTCGGTGAAAAACTGGCAAAATACACTGTTTCGATGGAGACAAGCTTAATAATGGTTGCAGCCGGCGGAATAATGGGCTGGAGAACGGCATGGAGCATCCTTTTCGGTGCGATACTGAATTACCTCGTTCTAGCCCCGATCATGTTTGACATGGGTGCGATTAAAGAGCTCGGATACAGAGGGATCAACAGTTGGAGCTTATGGTTCGGTGCTTCTGTCATGGTTTCGGCCGGATTCACCTCGTTTTTCATGCAGTGGAAAACTGCGATGAAGGCATTTTCAGGCGTAAAAGACATTTTTTCAAAAGAAAAACGGGAGCTTACAGCAATTGAAAAAGTTGAAGTGCCTATGAGCTGGTTCTTCTGGGGAATTATGATAGGCGGGGCCGGAATTGCATTCATCATGTGGTATTCATTCGGAATTTCCATCTGGATGAGCATTCTTGCCATAATCCTTTCTTTCTTTCTTGCCATTGTCGCATGCCGTGCAACGGGTGAAACCGACACAACTCCGGTCGGAGCACTCGGTCAGGTAACTCAGGCATTTTACGGAATGATCGCTCCCGGCAGTATGGTGACAACGCTTATGACCGCTTCCGTAACTTCAGGTATAGCCGGCTCTTCAGCAGACCTTCTGACAGATCTTAAAACCGGATATCTTCTGGGAGCAAATTCAAGAAAGATGTTCCTTGCGCAGTTCATCGGGATCTTTGCAGGAACTGCAGTTGTTGTTCCCGCTTTTTATCTTATCGTTCCGACACCTGATGTGCTCGGAAGCGACTATTTCCCTGCTCCTGCCGCACAGGTCTGGTCAGGAGTTGCAAAACTCCTCGCTCAGGGAATAGCTTCTCTTCACTATACAGCTAAAATTGCAATGATCGTCGGAGTTCTTGTCGGCATAATAATTCCGGTGATAGATAAACTTTTTCCCAAAGCTTCAAGATACATTCCTTCTTCAATGGGAATCGGACTTGCATTTGTAATCCCTTTCTGGAACTCCCTTTCAATGTTCATCGGAGCTCTCATTGTCCTCTTCATTGAAAAGAAAAGGGCGGCACTCACTGAATATGTGGTCCCCGCCGCATCAGGAATAATCGCCGGAGAAAGTCTTGCCGGAGTATTCATAATCCTTGTCATGACGCTGATGGGAAAATAGAAAAAAAGACCACAAAATTTGAGAACCGGCTGTTGATAATTATTCTTACCGCAGTTCTATTGTTCACTGTCTTTTCTCATCCTGTCAATTTTATCGCTCATCATTTTATAAATTGTTTCTCCAAGTTTAAAAAGCTCCGTACTTCCAACGATAGGGCGGCCTGCTTCATTTATAATATAGTTAGATTTTGCATTTTCAATCGCATCTGCAATGAAAAGTGGGTATTTTCTTGAGTCAAACCCACCGCAGATAAATTCGTTTAACTTGCTTTTCCAAATTTTTGAAATGTGAAATCCCTCAAACGATGGTTTTTCGGCAAAATGATAATAAAGCCAGAGTTCAAAACATGGATTACTTTCGGCATGAAACCAATTTTTTGTTTTAGAGCAATAATCTCTTACTAAGTTTATTTGAGGTTCCCTGCTTAAGAATTTGTCAGCATCTGTGTCAAAAACGATCCATACTTCATCATTGTTTTCAGGTTCAAATGAGCAAATTGGCATTTTTTCTTTGGCAATATTCAATAATCCTTCAGGGGTATTGTTTTCATTGCCTTTTAAAAAACACACTCTTATGCTGACTCTTGAATCAAGGCCTTCAAAAAAATTGAAATATTCCGATTCTCTAGTTTTCCCTTCACAGAAAATATAGATTTTTCTTGCATCTCTTGACGGAGGATTTCTTTTAAAATTTCTCTTACCTAAATCGTTCGATTTTCAATAAAAAACTTGACAAAAACCTCCGAAAGTGAAATGATTTCAATGGATTAAAAAGAAACCTCAAAATCACTCAGGAGGTGA
>Ga0209717_1003366_pt1 | contig 14046 bp, 11 predicted proteins | sample AD_UKC048_MetaG_FD_184418 | JGI IMG/M metagenome (GOLD analysis project Ga0209717, IMG submission 184418) | Active sludge microbial communities of municipal wastewater-treating anaerobic digesters from USA - AD_UKC048_MetaG (SPAdes) (version 2) | ecosystem: Engineered > Bioreactor > Anaerobic >... | reverse complement strand
TGTACTCGAAAAAGGAGAGGAAATTGATAAGCTTTTCCCTCTACTTAGTGACGACTATTCGCGGGGTATCCTTAAGTGGTTCATTCAATACCGGGTTTGTTCTGCTCTTTTAGGAACGAGAACGAATGAACTGTATCCTCCCAAATTTACTGATTTAGAAATCGAGACAGGTATTTCTTCTAGTATTCAAGAAGATAAAGATAGTTATCTCGATACTTACGATATTAATGATTTAAAGATAACAACGAATAAGTGGGCATTGTATAATTCTTTCATTTTGAAACAGTACGTTTATAAGGAAACCGTCTCTCCCGAAACGAGCGACTATGTACTTGATATCGGTGCATGTTACGGTGAGACTTCTCTGTGGTTCTCGGGCATGGTCGGTGAATCCGGATACGTGTGGGCTTTCGAACCCGATGATGTGAATTATACAATTCTTGGAGAGAATATTCGTAGAAACAACATTAAGAATATTCAAATTGTAAAAAAAGGGGCGTACAATAAAAATACACAATTATCTTTCGACGCGAGAGGGACCGGGTCAAAGATCGTTGAGCAAAAAGGAGGAAACATCGTAGACGTAATCAAGGTTGATGATTTCGTTGAAGAACAGAAAATCCGAAGAGTAAATTACGTAAAAATGGATATTGAAGGCGCAGAAAGATTTGCAGTCGAAGGTATGAAAGACACGATTAGAAGGTTCAAACCTTCTCTAGCATTATCAGTATATCATTTGAGTGAGGATATCGTGAATATCCCGAAATTGGTTCTAGGGATCTTTCCGCATTATCGGGTTTATCTCGATCATTTTTCCTCGAATTTTCCGGAAACAGTAATGTTTTTCTCTACGAAAGGCGATTAATCTTAACTAAGAATGATATTCGATTTGCATTTTTTATTGTATAATTAATCACCAATTCGTTTTCAATTCCTTCGAAAAGAAACGGACTACTCAATATCGTTTAGGATTTATTTAATATTTCGTTTAATGATATCGATGCTTAATTTAGTATTATGCATTCTATTGAAGGAGAATCGATGCGCGTACTAATAATTCCTTCCTGGTACCCAAACGAAAACAACAAAGTATCAGGAATCTTTACCAAAGAACAAGCGTTGACTATTTCGAAGTTAAGAAAAGAATGGAGAATCGGGATCAGTCTATGGGGACAAGGAGAGAATTTTCTCTTTCTCCGGAATCCGCTTGAGGCTTACTCTAAGTACCGGAATGATCGAAAGAAGAAAACAACGAGTATCCGTAACGTAGAACACAATTGTATGGAGTTTCTTCATTCTTGTCTTGAATGGTCTCCTCGACTCTTCAATGGTAATATGAGAGAAGTAATTCTCGCGAACGAAAAGAATCTCCTTTCCGCTCAAGAGAAGTTCGGCGGCATAGATATCTTACACGCTCACGTTAGCTATCCTGCCGGATGGATCGCGAAATTATTAAGTAACAAATACAACATACCCTATGTTATTACAGAACATATGAGTCCTTTTCCATTTGAACGGTACTTAAAAAACAAAGCTCTTTCAACTAAGGTCAAGGAGCCGCTCAAAGAAGCAAATGCAATCATTGCTGTCAGTCCTTATTTAGCCCAAGAAATGCTCGATTACGGTTTACCTGAACCGGTTATCATCCCTAATGTCATCGATGAATCTTTCTTTCTTCCTGACCCACTCGAAAAGAAAACAACTGGTAGTTACACGTTTTTCACTCTTGGCGGTTTAATTCCTCAAAAAGGTATCCAGGAATTGTTGGAAGGAATCGACCTCCTAATGAAGCGACTACCTATGAAAGAAAGGAAGTCATTAGTATTCAATATTGGGGGAGCGGGTGAAGAAGATGCAAAGTTAAAAAAATTCTCAGAAGAAAACGACTTATCTAAAAACATACGTTGGTTAGGTAGTCTTACAAGAGAAGAAGCACGGTACCATTTTCGGAATTGCGACAGTTTCGTTTTAACTAGCCGACACGAATCCTTCGGTGTTGTTTATGCGGAAGCAATGGCTTGCGGGAAACCGGTCATCGCTACAAAATGCGGTGGGCCCGAATCCTTTATTAATCGAGAGAATGGAATTCTCGTGGAGGTCGGAAAACCGGATCAAATCGCTAACGCTTTAGAAGCAATGTTGAGAAACACTTCTTCGTTTAATTCTCAAGTTATAAGGGAATCATTCCTGAGCCGTTTTTCAAGTGAGGTAGTAGTTCAAAAAATAGAAGCTTTATACCGAGATATCATCAATAGAAACCCTAATGAATGTTTACCCTGAATACTTACGAATTTTACCAGAAAATACGTGTTGTTATCGACTTCGCATTTCGGTTTACTAAATAAACGAAAATTTCATTATGATGAAAAATCATAAATTAAAACTTTTGAAATGGATTAATTTACAATATTTAGTATTGTACGACGCTTTATACGCAAATGGCGCCAGTAATGTTCAGATTAAGCTGATTCGCATAAATAGTTACCTTAGACTACTCGTAATACTATGATAAAACGATAATCACTAACATTCCCTAACATAATCATGCATAAATGTAATCTTTAACTAACTTTTGGAGGAATATGTGCGGAATTTTCGGTTTCTTTTCTCATTCACCCGTAAAGCCGAATAACTTATTCGAGAGTTTACAACATCGAGGCCCTGATGATTTGGGTGGGGTATCCGTTTCTGTAAGTAGTAGCAATATCCGCCACTATACCTATGTAGAATCGAAATGCGATTTGCCAGGTTCAATAAACACTTCTCAAGAAACAGAAATACCTCCCGATGTTCTTTTCTTGGGGCATCGCAGATTGTCGATCATTGATTTATCTTCTTCCGGCCATCAGCCGATGGTTATCGATGGATATTGCATCGTTTTCAACGGAGAGATATACAACTACATAGAATTACGGGAAGAACTTGTAAAGAAAGGTATCGTTTTCCGAAGTCATTCGGATACCGAAGTATTGTTACGGTGTTACATAGTATATGGAGAAGATTGTATTCAACGTTTCAATGGTATGTGGGCTTTCTCAATCTGGGATCCTAAAAAGAAGAAACTCTTTCTATCGAGAGACCGATTCGGAAAAAAGCCACTTTTCTATTATTGCGACCGTAATCATTTCGCTTTTGCCTCAGAGATAAAAGCACTTTTGCAATTGCCTTTTATACAAAAGTCTCCGGATTTAGACCAGATAAAGTACTTCATTACTTGGGGAAGTTGGGAACACCGCCCTGAAACAACGTTTAAGAGCATTCGAAGACTTCTACCTGCGCATAACGCTTGGTTTAACCCTTCTCAAAATTCCATTGAAACAATAAGGTACTATGCTCTTGTTCCCAATCTATCGCTCGAACCATTTTCGGAGCAGAAAGCTAAACAATACACCGAAGAAGGAGAAAAGCTTTTTCTTGACGCAGTTCGAATTAGGTTGAGAAGCGACGTTCCGGTCGGCACTTCTTTTAGCGGGGGAGTTGATTCCTCCGGAATCGTTTTTGCAATACAGAAGATTATCGAAAAGGAAATATTAGCCAGTATTGGATCCAGACAATATACCTTTTCAAGCGTTTATGAAAAGAATGAATGGAAGAAGCATGATGAATCGAAATGGATCGATTTAGCATTGAAAGTGTCGAACGCCATCGGAGTAAAAACGGAGCCAAGACCTGAACGCTTAATAGAAGAGGCGAAACAACTGGTTTACCATCAAGATGAACCTTTTGAAACGACGAGCATCTTCGCTGGATGGTGTGTTATGAGCTTGCCAAGAAAATATGGCGTCATTGTAACCCTTGATGGGCAAGGCCCTGACGAAAGTTTGGGCGGATACCCCCCTCATATACCAATCGGTTTTTCAGAATTATTGCTTAACTTCAGACTGTTGCAATTCTTACAAAAGTTTTCGAGTTTTTCAAAAATCGCGAATTTTTCACTGTGGAAGATGTTGAGAACAATCATTATGAGCTCTTTAAGTAGTAGATTTCGACATCGTATCTATCGTAAACAATTGGGAACGTTTTTCGAAGACGGGAAAATTCCAGATTATGAAGGCAATTCTTTAGATTCGAGAAGGTTTTTAAACGAAAAGCTAAAAAGCGATGTGGAAGAGGGATTACCACGTTTATTGCGATTTTCGGACCGTAACGCGATGGCTTTTTCGATAGAATCCCGTGTACCGTGGTTAGACTTTCGGCTCATGGATTTTTTCTTTTCCATTCCTTCCTGCTATAAAACTTATCGAGGTTGGACTAAATGGATCGAACGGAAACTGTTGGAAAATTTCGTCCCAGAAGAGATTATTTGGAGAAAAGACAAACTTGGGTTTCCTACTCCAGAAAAAGAGTGGTTTACCGATTTACTACATAATTGGTTGAATGATATAATAAACCGTTCAGAGCTTCTTCACACTTTGAAAATCGTAAGGCCTTCGGTTCCGGAAGAGATAACGTGGCGATTAGCCTGTATTGCTCTCTGGGAAGAAGTTTTTTTTCGATGAGTATTTAAGAGACTGAGCCGCTTATTCCTTGAAAGGATACCCTTGAAAGCAAACGTGCTTAGAACGTATGTTCCTCCCGAAAAAAGCCGATGCATAGATGAGATCAAAGGAGTTTTTTTATGCTAAACACAGTAATGGTAATAGGAAGCGGACATCCATATTTCGATAAACGAGTTTTTAGTAAATCGGTACAACCTTTATCTAAACTATTCGCCAAAGTACTTTATGTCACTGCCGCAGAAAGAGGAAAAGTGCAGGGCCTTGTACCTGGAAATATAGAAGATATCTCCGTCGGAAATATGCCGATAAAGACCATTAATCGGACTTTACAATGGGATAGGATCCACCGTAGCGCGATCTATAATTACGATAAACCGATAGATTTGATTGTTCTTCACGATATCCCGATCGGTTATGTTTTCCCGGGCGCTTTTCTTAGAAGAATAAAGGGAAAATTTCATTGCAAAATAGTAATAGATCTTCATGAATACCTTCCTGAATGCCTTTTTCCTTCTATTCCGACAAGCGATTTCCTTACGCTAATAGATGACAAAATGATCGTTGGCCCCTACTTAAAAGAAGCGGATGGGTATTTTGCGGTCTGTGATTTCGTTCAGGAATACATTTTGAGGAAAGGAATCTCCAAAAGAAAAATATTCGTATTACCAAACTATGCTCATAGCATCCCTACCAATTATGTTGAAAAAACAGATTCTGTTGGTTTCGTCGGGCGATTAAATCGGTTCAACGGGCCCGAGCGTATCGCCAAGATCGCAAAAACGGTAATAGAAGAATATGGATATGAATTCCGTTTCATCGGAACGAGTAAAGAAGGGGCAATTGGTTTATTTGGAGATGATTGGTTATTTTCACATGATAAAGTCACTTTTTTGGGAATGCTACCCTATAACGAAATGCTTTACGAAATTTCTAAACTGAAGTTCGCGATTAGTCACTTCGAAGTAACCGCGAAAAACACAATTCATTCGTTACCGAATAAATTCTTCGATTGTATCGTTAGTAAAACTCCGATTATCATTCCTTCACAGTTGAAGGAACAACGGAAAATATTAGAGGAGTATGATATTGGTTACAGTGTCGATCTGGATAATAACCAGTGGATCCAAGAATTAAGAGGGGTTTTTACGAACCAAAAAGAGTATGATAGAAAGAGCCACAATATAGAAAAGCATTACCGCGAATTCTTATGGGATTCACACGAAAGGGAGTATTTGAATTTCATAGAAAGGATCATGAAAACAGAATAATGTGTGGAATTTTGGGAAGCATCTCGGCCAATACTAATGTGGTCCAATTCGAAAGAGCGCTGAAAACGATGGCTCATAGGGGTCCGGACGGCTACGGAATCGAGGTTTTTCCACAGAAGTCAACCGGAAAAACCGTTTTTTTGGGTCATCAGAGATTGTCGATTATCGACTTGACCGCTTCGGCTCACCAACCGATGAAATACCAGAACTGGACGATCGTGTATAACGGCGAAGTTTTGAACTATAAGGAACTTAGAAGCGGATTGGAAGCTAAAGGATATTCATTTTTCTCGAACTCCGATACCGAGGTAGTTTTAAAATCTTTCATCGAAAAGGGTCCTGAGTGTGTGCATGCTTTCAGAGGTATGTGGGCCTTCGCGATTTGGAATGAGAGTACAAAAATGCTCTTTCTATCTCGCGACAGGTTCGGAATAAAACCTATGTTTTACTACACCAATGGCGAAGAATTCGCGTTCGCTTCAGAGATAAAGGCTTTACTCTCTTTGGATTTTGTACCAAAAAGCCCGGCTATAGAAGATATGAAGTCATTCCTAGTTTGGGGTCCGCCAGAGTATAAACCAGAAACTTTGTTTTCAGGGATAAATAAACTCATGCCTTCGCACAATCTTTTAGTCGAAATAAAATCCAACGGGGCGCTTTCGGAAATAAAAATCAAGCAATACTACTCCATAAAGGAAAAAGTAACGTCGAAAAACCTACTAATCCCTTTTTTACGGGCAATAGAGCAGTATCGCGACTACCATAGAAAAGCCGTCGATTATAGCCTTGTCTCCGATGTTCCGATAGGTTGCGCGTTAAGTGGAGGTCTTGATTCTTCTTCGAACGTTCTGGTAATCAACTCTCTTCTCAAAGAAAAACGGATCCCGAATATCGGGGAAAAACAAATCACGTTCTCGGCCGTATACAAAGACCAACCCAACTGCTCTTGCGATGAAAGCGTTTACATTAATCAACTGTCGGATTTCTTAACGGTCATCAATAAACAAGTCGAACCAACTTCAGACCGCTATTTTAATGAGATAGAAAAGTTCATTTGGCATCAAGAAGAACCCACCGGCGGAGCAAGTGTTTTTGCGGGTTGGTGTGTAGCGCAACTCACCGCTCAGTTTGGGATACGCGTCAGTTTAGATGGTCAGGGAGCCGATGAATACTTAGGAGGTTACAACGCTTTCATCGGCGCTTATCTCGCTCAAAACTCGCTGAGTCCCTGGAAAAACTGGCCTTTCTTTTTTTCCAAGCATAACAACCTCGGATTCGCAAAAGCGGTAAAGTACCATTTTTCGCACTTATTCTCAAAGGCTTCTAAGAACCATTTCTTTACGAGATTAAAACGGCAGTTTGGCTTAGATAGAAAGTTATTTGAAGAACGGGTCTTTTTTACCGAGTATAAAAAAGTGGACGATGCTTCTTTTGATTTCTTAATAAACGGTTTGCCGACTTTATTAAAGTTCGGTGATCGTAACTATATGGCGCATTCTATTGAAAGCCGCCCTCCTTTCCTTGATCACGAATTAGTAGAATTTTGCCTTTCGTTACCGAATGAATTCATTCTCCGGGAGGGATGGACGAAATACATTGCTCGAAAAGCTTTCGAGAACGATTTACCGAGTGAAATCGTTTGGCGAAGAGACAAAATGGGTTTCCCTGCGCCTGAAGAGAGATGGGTTTTGGAGAAGAATCTCTTTCTAGAAGAGGCAGTAAAAAAAAGTAAGATCTTTAGAGAGATTAATCCGCTCCAAACACCTTGGGAAACGTTTTCTACTAATACCCGATTAAGGCTTTTCGAAATTGCGATATGGGAAAAAGTATTTCGATTATAGATAAAGAAAGGTGAATCGATGAAAGTCTTCTTCCCCGTTTTCCAATGGGCGAAACCTTCGATGCGCGGGGTTCTTAAAAAAGTATCCGATCAAACAAGAGCTTTGAAGGGTTTAGTCGCAGATGTTCATACGATTGTATATGGCTTTCACGATACGAAGAGCACTTCATTCAACAATCTCGAATATATTAACATCGAACCTTTACGCGATAACTACTTGTCGCAGTTATGGCAAGTCAGAAAAAAAGGATTCGAGTTGGCTCTTCAACATATCGAAACCTTTCACCCAGACGTTATTTACACAAGATATCCGCTCGGAGACCCTTCTGCTGTCAAATTTCTGAAACGTATTCCTTCCTCTATCCCTGTGGTATTCGAGCAGCAGGCGATTGTCCTTAAAGAGTTGAAATCTTTAAAAAAACGCATCTATTTTCTTGTTGAAGGGCTGTACGGTAAGCGATTAATCAATCTCGCAGCCGGGGTGGTCGGTGTGACCGAGGGGATCACCCGCTACGAATCCCATCGTATGAAAAATGGTCGCGCAATTCTGATATCGAACGGAGTGGGTGTAGACGCCCTCCCATTAAGACAACCGCCTCCTTACGATAAAACAAAGCTGGAAATTCTATTCGTCGGGTCTACGAATCCTTGGCACGGATTAGACCGCCTGCTTAAGGGCATCGCTAATTATAAAGGCGATGTCGAGATCACTCTTCATATCGTTGGAATTGAAGAAGACGGTTCTCTTCGGTCGTTATCGAATAGTCTTCACATCGAAGATCGTATACAATTCCACGGATTCAAAACCGGTCAAGAATTAGATGCTTTTTTTAACCTCTGCCATATCGGAGCAGGGAGCTTCGGGATTCAGCGAAAAGGATTAACAGAATCTGCCGGGCTGAAGATGCGGGAATATTGTGCCCGAGGACTTCCGTTTTTTTTAGGGCATCAGGACCCGGACTTTCCTTCGGATCTATCATTCTGCGCTTTTTTCCCGGCTACAGAAGAACCCATCGATTTCCGTCTGGTAGTCAAATTTTACACGAACGTTTATTCTTGCCATAACCATCCCGCATTTATAAGAGAATACGCGTATAAAAATCTCGATTGGTCCGTGAAGATGAAGAAAACCGTCGCGTTTTTTGAACAAATTCTCGCAGAAAGAAGGTCGTCGAAATGATAAAAGTCATATCGATAGTAGGCGCGCGGCCGCAGTTTATCAAGGAAGCGGTGATAACAAAAGCGTTTCAGGAAAAGGGAATCCAAGAAGTATTAATTCATACGGGTCAGCATTACGACGCGAACATGTCCGACCTGTTTTTCTCCGATTTGCAGATCAAAAAACCGGATTACAACTTGGGGATCGGTTCCGGTTCCCATGCCTATCAAACGGGAACGGGCATGATGAAAATAGAAGAGATTGTCTTGAAAGAAAAACCCGATGTGTTGCTGGTGCACGGCGATACAAACGCCACGATCGCGGGAGCGCTGGTCGGAGCGAAGCTCAAAGTCCCGGTCGCTCATGTCGAAGCGGGCTTGCGTCAAACTCCGAAAGATATGCCGGAAGAAATCAATCGTGTCGTCACCGACCATGTGTCCCGGTATTTGTTTTGTCCCACAGAATTAGCGGTCAAGAACCTGAAGGGGGAAGGACTCACCACAGGTGTGTTTTTTACCGGAGACGTGATGTACGATCTCTTCCTGTCGGTTCGAAAAGAGGTCAGTATAGAAGAAACGTGTTTACGTTACTCCGTACGGGAAACAGAATTCTTCTTCGCGACGCTCCACCGGGATTTCAATACGGACCATCCCGAGAGATTAAGAAATATACTGGAAGCTTTCACCGAAATCGCGATGCATTACCCTGTCATTCTTCCGATTCACCCGAGAACGCGAAAAGCAATACAATCGAATGGTTTCGAAGATTACTTGCATAATTTGAACGTCATCGATCCGATTCCGTACGCGGACACCGTCGCGCTGTTATCTGGCGCCAAATGTGTGATCACCGATAGCGGCGGGGTCCAGAAAGAAGCCTATTTCGCCGGATCTCCCGCGCTCGTTATGATGGAGGACACCGGTTGGCGGGAGTTGGTGGAAATGGGATTCAATACCTTAGTGGATGCGGATAAAGAAAGGATCATCGCCGGCGCATTGTCAGAAAAGCCTGTCGGAGAGATAACTCCCGGGTTGTTCGGAAACGGTGATGCAGGGAGCCGAATCGCGGAGATCATCTCGAAATCCGCCTGACGCTGTTCGTGAAAATTATAATTCGAAGTCGGATGGTTCATAATGTAATAACCCATATTATTCCAAATTTGGAGGTACTTGTCAAATGAGATTTTTATTGGAGACCGGTTTATGAACCAAGATACTTTAAAAACCGTAGAGGATGCTTTTAAAAAAGCGAGAAAGCCTTCGGATTTCATGCGGGTTTGGCTAGATTTTCCGTTACTTGAAGGAGAGAATAAAAAAACCTTTGATTGTTATTATCATAGTTTTTTAAGAAATTTCGATCAAAGAATGGCTTATCTTTACGATGATCAATTAAGCCACATCACACAACTTGCCAAAAATAGACAGATCTTGGAGATCGGTTCAGGATGTGGAACAGAGAGCCTTTGGCTAGCAATGAATGGCGCTTCAGTACACGGTGTGGACATTGCCCCGCAAAAGGTTCAGACATCTTTGGCAAGAAAATCGATTTTAGAGCAATGTCTTAACAAAAACCTTGCTTGCGCTTTTGAAAACCTTTCTTTTTTCGAAATGAAGAAAGAACAATACGACTTGATTTGGATGGAACAAGCTTTCCATCACATTGAACCTAGAGAAGAATTCTTCAAGGAAATACCACGTTTCTTAAAACCAGGTGGATATTTAGTGTTTAGTGAATCGAATGCGTGGAATCCTTTGATCCAAGCGGGATTGTTCAAGATGAGAGGCTTTAAGATGGTGATTAAAGCCAAAATAAATAATGAAGAAGTTTTGATTGGAAACGAACGTATCATATTTCCTTTTATATTAAAAAATAAATTACAGTCATCAGGTTTCGATGTCACGAAAATCTATTATTTCCGAATGTTTCCGAATAAATCGTTCTTCAATAAGCTTTTATTTATCGAAAAAAAGATGCCGAAAATACTGAAACCTTTCTTTTCGCATTACACGCTTATAGCGAAAAAAAACACGTAATCCCTGCGTGCTACCGCAGTTTTTCAATAAAAGCTATAGAATGCACCGCTATTTATTAAGGAATCCAAAAAATTCGGGTTCTCTTGGGAGAGCGTATGAAAGCGACTAGATCGGATCAACCCATTCCGATATATCATCCATACTGCTTAGCGGCGTTAGATCCCAACAACACCTGTCGCTGTTCTCTTCGCGAGGTTTCGCAGGCGAAGGCGATCTCGTGGCTACGGAACGATTCTTCGGGGGAAGACAGGCTTCGTGTCGTTTTATTGCGAATCCGTTCGATAACATCGTCTAAAAGCCGGAAATCGCCGCCGGCATGGAGCCCCTTTTCTTCGGGTATCGTTATCGTTCTCTTTTCTCCGCCATATACCCTGATTTCGATCCAACCACGTTCGAAGTTGCCTTTAAGGTCCCCTCCTGTCCCTAAAATATCGATCTCCCGGGTTTTTTCCGCCGAAAACGCGGTGAGATTGAACACCGCTTGAACCCCGTCAAAATCAAGAATGGCTGTCTGGTGGTCCGCCACATCGTTGTCGCAGAGGAAGACGCATCTTCCATACGGACCGGTCGCCAAAAATTTCTCTTTCTCTTGGTATGTAGCGCCAGGCAAGATATTCCGCGCGATCGCCCAGTCTTCAACCAAATCTAAATAGATCTTTTTCGCGGAATACGGACAATCCCGCTCAATACGGCACGAGAGACAGCGCTCTCCGGCGCCCGTTGGATGGTTTTCTCTCCGGAAATAAACGAGTCCACCCTCGGAATAGACACTCCGACAGGGTTTTCCGATCAGCCAACAGAGTAAGTCCAAATCGTGGCAGCTTTTCGTGAGGATGATCGGCGCCGTCTTATGGCTGTTCGCCCAGTTCCCGCGGACGTAACTGTGCGCCATATGGTAGTATCCGATCCGTTCCGAGAGATGCACCTGTATGATCCGCCCAAGCGCGTTTTCGCTTAGAATCTTCTTAATCGTGGAAAAAAAGGTGGTATACCGGAGCACGTGCGCAACGCTCACCATCCGGCCGGTTTCTTTCGCCACCGCGATGATCTCCCGACACCCTTTCAGTGATGTCGCCATCGGTTTTTCGAGGATGAGGTCGTACCCGTTCTTCATAGCGAAAACGGCGGGTTCGACATGTAGGCGGTCCATCGTAGAGATGATCGCCAGATCAGCTCGTTTTTCAGCTAAAAGCGGTTTCCAGTCGGTAAAACAGTCTTGATCGGTAAGTTGATGGCTTCGCTGAAACCGCTGTAACCGAGTCGCATCCGGGTCCGCTACCGCGACGATCTTCAAAGCGTCTGGCTTAAGCAGCGCATAATCCCCGTAGGCAAGCGTTCCACGATTTCCCGCTCCCGCTAATACCGCCGTTATTGGCCTCATAACAATCACTCCCTCCGTTCATACGGTTATCTATCTTACACGAAATATCCAAAAAATCAACCAAAGGCTTCATGATATAATAAACGCGACAGGCAGCAGGAGGGGTTCGATGACAATAGAAACGTTTTTGGATGTTTTTATGGAAGGTATCTATGTGATACTGTATACGATCGCTCCGACCATGCTTCTCAGTTTGGCAGTCGGTCTTTTGATCGGTATCTTCCAAGCGGTCACCCAAATCAACGACCAAACGATTTCTTTTGTCCCGAAGGTATTGGTCGTATTCTTATCTTTAGTCATTTTCGGGGGTTGGATCTACCAAAAGCTCATCGATTATATGGCCGATGTGATTACCTACTATATGAGCCTCATTTAGAGGGTCCGTCGGTGGATTCCGAACTACAGCTGTTTATTTTCCGTTATTTCCTCTCCTGGTCCGCGATCGTCAGCCGTCTCACAGGCTTAATTCTATACTCCCCCTTCTTCGGGGGGCACTATTTCCCGCCGTTGATCAAAGTGTTGTTTGTGGTTTTCACCTCCTATATCCTCATTCCCGTAGTCGGAACCCCGATCCCGTTGACGACGCCTGTTGGAGATATCATTCTGATCGAAGTCCTCAACTTCACGTTCGGATTTGCCGCGGGATTGGTCGCGAATATCTTGTTCTGGGCCGTCGACTTCGCCGGAGACATCTATGGGTATCAGCTCGGCTTTTCGGCGGCGACGGTGTATGATCCTCAAACAGAGACCGAGAGCGTTATTCTATCTCAGTTGGCCTCGATGGGTTTCCTATTTATGTTTGTCCTGATGAAGGGGCCTTTGATCTTGTTTCAGGTCCTTGTGGAAAGTTTTCGGTCGGTTCCATTAACGATTATGCGGATGGAACAGAACTTTTCGCTGGAGTTTTCAACGCTCATGGGGAACGTGCTCGTTTTTGGTCTGCAAATCGGCATTCCGATGATTTTTTTCATGATCTTAGTCACCTTCGTCCTCGGTATCATGTCCAAATTGCTGCCCCAACTAAACGTGTTCATCGTGGGGTTGCCTTTGAAAGTGCTCGTCGGAATGATCATTCTGGTCGGGCTGCTTCCGGTTTGGGCTGATGTTGTCGTCCGTTATACGAGGGAGTTAACTATATGGATGAATCAGATCCTAAAATGGTTTTAAAAGAACTGCGATTGTTTATTGACCTTCAGCTCTTCGCGGATCCGGACAAGACGGAAAAAGCGACGCCCAGACGTCGCCGGAAAGCGCGCGAGGAAGGCCAGATAACCTATTCCAAAGACTTAGCCACAGCCGCGGTTTTCATAGGGATTATCGTGTTTTTACGCTTCATCATTCCCCAACTCTATGAAAACCTGACGCGGATGGTCGTTTTTTTTCTGTCGCTGCCCAATCTCGGTGAAGTTTCGGATTTCAAGGACCCGTTCTTGGATATGTATATCGAAGGCAAGGATTTTTTTCTCTTCTTGGCGATGCTCTTGTTATCTGCCTTCGCCATCGCGCTTTTGACCGGGATGCTTCAAACCCGGCTGCTGTTTACCTTGAAGGGGATCAAATTCGATTTGAACAAACTCAATCCGATCAACGGATTCAAGCGGATGTTTTCGCTGCGTTCTGTCGTCGAGCTGATAAAAAACATTGGAAAATTGGCAATTCTCGGTATAATAGGCTGGACATTCATCACCGGCCTTTGGAACACGTTGTTTCTATTGCCGGACTATTCGGTGATGGATTCAATGATTATGATCGGTGACGCGCTCTATCAGCTCGGTATACGGATCGGTTTCGCGCTCGTCGTTTTAGGGTTCGTCGATTATTTCTACCAGCGGTGGGAATTCGAGCGAAGCATCCGCATGTCCAAAC
>Ga0209717_1003352_pt1 | contig 14091 bp, 11 predicted proteins | sample AD_UKC048_MetaG_FD_184418 | JGI IMG/M metagenome (GOLD analysis project Ga0209717, IMG submission 184418) | Active sludge microbial communities of municipal wastewater-treating anaerobic digesters from USA - AD_UKC048_MetaG (SPAdes) (version 2) | ecosystem: Engineered > Bioreactor > Anaerobic >... | reverse complement strand
GATGATCAAAATGGGGATTTACGGTCTTTTGCGGATTCTCATTTCCGTCCAGAATAACCTGTTTGAGATCGGTATCATCATCCTTACCATTTCAATCATTTCAGGTATATTGGGGGTCATGATGGCCATAATGCAGCATGATCTGAAACGGTTACTGGCCTATCACAGCATAGAGAACATAGGCATCATCGGAATCGGGATCGGGCTGGGCGTGATAGGGATGGCCTTACAGAACCCGGTTCTGAGCTTGCTGGGATTTTCGGGCGGTATCCTGCACGTGCTGAACCACTCCCTGTTCAAATCATTGTTGTTCTATAATGCCGGCTCTGTTTATCATACGTCGCACACCAGAAATATCGAGCAACTCGGCGGCCTTATGAAAAAAATGCCCTACACGGCAATCTTTTTCCTGATCGGCTCGCTGGCTATTTGCGGCCTCCCCCCGTTCAATGGTTTTATCTCCGAATATCTGATCTTCCTGGGCATGTTTAAAAGCCTGGGAACAGCCAACCTGTACCAGTCGATTATTGTAACGGGCAGCCTGGTGGGCCTGGCTTTGATAGGCGGACTGGCCGTTTTTTGCTTCACAAAAGCATTCGGAATCGTTTTTCTTGGCACACCGCGGTCCGAAGAAGCCGCCCGGGTCAGCGAAGTCAGTAAAAACATGCTTTTCCCGCAGTACATCATTGTCTTTTTCATCCTATTGATCGGAATGGCTTCTGCTTATTTCGTCAGGCCGATATTTTCATTGGTTTCGCAAACATTTGGCATTGGCGAAATACAAGCCTTCCGGGGTGCATTTATCGGTGATCTGACTAAAATAAATCTCCTTGGCGGGATATTCGTTTTACTGATCGTCCTATTACTTCTTTACCGACATTTCCATTTAAAAAGAAGAGTGGTTGAAAGAGGGCCAACCTGGGGCTGCGGTTACACGGCAGCAACAAGCAAGCATCAATACACCGCCACATCTTATGCCGATAACTATGCTAAACTGGCTAAACCTCTGCTCAGAAACAGGGAAACCTACAGCGGTATCGGAAACGAAGAGGTCTTTCCGGGTAAGAAGAAGTTTAAAACACAAAGTTTTGATTATTTTAAAGAGTATCTTATCGACAGGCCGGTTCATCTTCTGCTGGAAGGGCTGAAGAAAATTGCCTTTATGCAGACGGGCCAGATCCAGCATTATATACTGTACCTGTTTCTTTATATGCTGATATTGTTCCTTTTAAGTTATCTTAACCTGATCTGATATGGCTGGAGTTCTGTTAATAGTAGCAGCCGCAATAGTTTTCCCGGGAATCATTCTTCGGACAAAAAGTATCCTGTCAGGACGAAAAGGCCCCGGTATACTTCAGCCTGTGAAAGATATCCGGGTGTTGCTGTTGAAAGGGAGCGTATTCAGCGAAACATCAGGCCTGATCTTCCAGGCGGCCCCGGTTATAACACTGGCCAGTTTTGCCTGTGCAATGCTGGTCATTCCCTTTGCTAGGATGGAAGCGCTGGTCTCATTCGATGGTGATTTCATCTTTTTTATTTACCTGCTGGCCTTCGGGAAGTTCTTTGCAATCATTGCAGCACTTGATACCGGCAGCAGCTTTGAAGGGATGGGGGCTAACCGTGAAGCCCTGTACTCGATGCTCGTCGAACCGGCGCTGTTCATCCTGTTAGCTACTTTTGCCATGTTTACCGGATTTACATCCTTTTCGGATATCTTCAGTAACTTTTATATTTCAGGAAGTCATTATGCATTGATATACAGCATGATAGGTTTCTATCTCCTGGCCCAGGTTGCAATGATTGAAAACAGCAGGCTTCCGGTCGATGATCCGAAAACGCACCTGGAACTGACTATGATACATGAAGTGATGATATTGGATAACAGCGGCTTTGATAAAGCATTGATTCACATTGGCTTATATCTCCGGTTCGCCGTCTTCGGAGCCTTGTTGTTCAATGTGCTGGTGCCGGCGGAATGGAATACACCCCTTCAGATAGCATTATTCTTCATCATCCAGGTTGTATTTGCAGTCATGATCGGGCTCCTGGAATCATTCAGAGCACGCAATAAAATGGGGAAAAACCCGAAATTCATCCTGACTTTGTCGGCCATAGCACTGATTGCGTTTATGGTCGTTTTAATATTGACAGAAAAGCTAATCACTTAAACTATGGTAAACTACCTGATCGTATTGTTTGCTGTAACGCTCATATACATTTCCGTTGCCGAACGTTTCAGGATCTATGCAGGCCTGATGGGTCTGCAGGGATTCTTACTGTTCGGGATTACCCTTCTGGAACTACAGGAGGTCAATACGACCAACCTGGTTATAATCGCTTCCGAAACCGTATTCTTTAAAGGACTGGTGGTACCGTTCCTGTTGTTCAGGATTATCAAAAAGACAGGGGTTTATAAAGTTCATAAACTGGCTATGCCCGGATTTTACCTCCTTATCCTTACGATTATCGCGTTGATCTTGAGCTTAGTGCTCTCAAAAGCCCTGGTTAATCCATATATTAACACCGAGTATATGACGATAGCGCTCTTTTGCTTATTTACAGGGATGTTGCTTATCGTAACCCATAAATATATTTTATCTCAGGTCATCGGGTTCCTGGTTATTGAGAATGCCGTTTTCATCTTATCACTGGCGGTTGGAAATAAGAATCCTATGCTGATCAACATCGGCATTTTGCTCGATATCTTTGTCGGCGTGCTGATACTGGGCATGTTTGCTCTGCGGTTGAAACCCCATACCCTCGAATTAACCCGGTTAAAAGATTAGAAGATGACTCTTACACTATTTTTTATTCTTTCAGCAGTAATGGCGATTCTGGTGTTTATATTGAAAAACAGGACCATTACTAAAAACATTATTATCTCCTATATCCTGCTACATATTGTTTTTACAGCCTATTGCTGGATTAATTTAAATTCCACCGAACTGGTTTACTTTACATTCGACAGTGCGGGTGTCTTAATGCTCGCAGTACTATCCCTTCTACTGATTCCCACTGTTTATCATGGTTTTGTTTATACAAAGACTGATAAAACCAGGAACTTCAATATTTATCACACGGCGCTTATTGCTCTTGTAACCAGTATGACAGGCGCTTACCTGGCAAATGGGATGACCGTTTTATGGATCTTTGTTGAGGCGACAACGTTGTCGGTCGCTGCCCTGGTTTATCACGACCGTACGGAAAAAGCGCTGGAAGCAACATGGAAATATGTATTCATTTGTTCGGTTGGCATAGCCATTGCCTATATCGGAATATTGCTCCTGAGCTTTATTTATGGACGCGGTGATGCGCCAATACTGTCGTTCTCCTCTTTTTTAAACCTGGCCAGCATTGCCAACCCGCTCTATCTTAAAATTGCTTTTGTTTTTGTTGTGGTTGGATTCAGTACCAAAATGGGGCTTTTTCCAATGCATACAGTGACGACCGATGCCCATTCCGTTGCTCCCCCGCCGATCAGCGCATTGATCTCCACCACGCTGATGAATGTGGGATTCCTTGCGATTTTCCGGGTTTATACTCTTTTTTCTTCTACAGTTATTTTACCTTTTATGAATAATGTCCTGATCCTTTCTGGCATCTTATCGCTTTTGGTTGCGGCCGGTTACATGCTGAAAGCTAAACATATGAAGAGGATGCTGGCTTATTCCAGCCTGGAAAACATGGGCCTGGTCGCTATTGCGCTTGGCATCGGCGGGATCGGTTACTACGCAGCCTTTCTGCTGATCATTCTTCATTCGCTGACGAAAGCGAGCCTTTTCTTCCATATGGGCCAGTTTTTCCGGGTTCTTCATACTTTCAGGCTGGATGACTGCGGCAAATACATGAAGCTCCATCCGGCAGGCGGCCTGATTATGCTGACCGGTTTATTCGGTATTCTTGCAATTCCTCCGTCAGGACTATTTATTTCGGAATTGATGATCTTTAAAGGACTGGTATTCAATAACCAATGGTTCTTGCTAATTGTGACTGCATTACTGCTTTGTTGTATCATTTATGCATTAAGCACCCGTGTTATGCATATCGTCTTTTCTGATCCGCGGGATATTGAATTACAGGAGCCCGGTATCATAAAACCCGCTGAAACGATCAGCCAGTTTGTCTTGCTTGGGCTTGTATTCTTTATGTGTTTTTATCAACCGCCATTTTTAGTGGAAATGATCAACCGGAGCATTGTCGCTCTGCCTTAACAGCGAATTTATGAGTCAGCCAGAATACATTAAAAGAGCTAATACTGATGTGCCATGCAGGCTTGAAGATATATCAAAGTCTGATTATGAGGTTTTTTATAATCTTGTGGCGGAACTTCTTAAAAAGGAATCAAACCATTGCCTGGCTTATTATCCCATTGAGAATGAGGGCAAACTGGTTTTTTATTGTTTTATCGGCGATGACAGCGACCAAAGCGTTACTATTTTATCACACAGGCACAACAAATACGGACTGATCCTTAAATCGCTAACTCCCTTGTGCAACGCGATGCATATTTTCGAACGGGAAATTCATGAGACCTTTGGCGTTGCGTTCGAGGGTCACCCCTGGCTTAAACCGGTACGGTACCCATTTGACCGGTACGACAAAGCAAAGGTGATGGATAATTATCCTTTCTTTGAGATAGAAAGTGAAGAACTGCACGAAGTGGGAGTTGGACCGATCCATGCCGGGGTGATTGAACCGGGTCATTTTCGGTTTATTTGTAACGGGGAGAAGGTTTTGCATCTCGAGATCCATCTGGGCTACCAGCATCGCGGAATTGAATGGTTGTATCTCGACAAAGATTCCCCGTTGCAAAGGTGTATCTTGTCTGAGTGCATCGCCGGTGATACCGCTGTTGGCCATGCACTGGCTCATGCCCAGCTTATTGAGTCGCTCGCCGGCATCCAAATCGAGGAGGACCTTCAAATTGAGCGTTGCATTGCACTTGAGCTTGAGCGCATTGCCGTACATATAGGTGATACGGCTGCATTGTGCACCGATGTGGCCTACCAGCTCGGGCAGGTCGTATGCGAAGCGCTCCGGACTACCATCATCAATACTACACAGCAATGGTGCGGCAACCGTTTCGGGAAAGGATTGATCAGGCCTGGTGGCAGCCATTATCCGCTATCCGAGGATATGGCAACTAAAATCGAAAAGAATCTTGAAAATACGGGTACCCGTTTCCGGAAAATGACCGAAACTCTTTACTCCATGCCCAGCGTGCTGTCGCGCTTCGACGAGATAGGAACTGTGACAACGCAGCAGGCGCTAGCTGTCGGGGCTGTCGGCATGGCAGCACGAACGTGCAATGTACCCAGGGATATCCGTGCCTCGCACCCATTCCAGTACTTTAAAACATATCCGGTACATCCCGTTGTGCTTGAAACCGGTGACGTGCTTGCCCGCGGTATGCTGAGGAGTATGGAAGTCACTGAATCCATTAAAATCATCAGGGAACTGATCGCAACCTGGCGTCAGAAAGAGAATAAGGCAAAAGCCCCGGTGTACGATTATCACCTCAAGCCCGGCAGTATCGCTTTTTCCATGACCGAAGGCTGGAGGGGAGAAATCTTCCACAGCGCTATCACCAATTCAAAAGGACAAATTGTTCATTATAAAGTGAAAGACCCTTCTGTCCATAATTGGATGGCGCTGGCACTGGCCGTCCGCAACCAGGAAATATCCGATTTCCCGGTTTGCAACAAGAGTTTTAACCTGAGCTATTGCGGATATGATTTATAACAGATGATCAGAGAGTTTAATATATTGCGCAGTCACGGCATTCAGTATGTACCTGACCTTAAAAAAGCAGAACTGACGCCATTGTTCCGGGGAAGGCCGGTCATCAGCCCTTCGGTCACCGATGATGAAAAAACGATGCTCAGGAAACTATGCCCTTCCGGCGCCATTTTGGAGAATGACTTCGGTATTGACCTCGGGAAATGTGTTTTCTGCAAAGAATGTGCTTTCGCTTGCCCGGGAAAGATCAGCTTTACCAACGATTATAAAATAGCCTCGAACAACCGTAATGGACTGATTATCAGGCCGGGGAATGAAAGTGTGGGCTTCGACGAGACTCGGATCAGGAAAGAAGTCCGGAAATTGTTCAGGAATTCGCTAAAACTGAGGCAGATCTCAGCCGGAGGGGACAATAGTTGTGAGATGGAGCTGAATGCTTCCGGTAATGTCAATTTCGACATGGGGCGGTATGGGATCGAATTTGTTGCATCGCCCCGGCATGCGGATGGTATCGTGATAACCGGCCCGATAACCGAAAACATGGCAGCAGCTACACAAATCTGTTACGATGCGGTGCCTCATCCCAAAATTATAATCCTGGTGGGTACAGATGCCATCAGTGGGGGGCTTTTCTCTGAAAGCAAAGCAATAAACCGCTCATTTCTGGACAAATATCCTGTTGATCTCTATGTACCCGGCAATCCGGCCCATCCGCTTACATTTATCAATGGACTTTTGAAATTGCAAGGAAAATAGTTTGTATCTCAATTTGGTCTAATTCCGGGCAATAAAAAATTGCACGAAATTTTTCAGTCCCGTTTCAATTGAACTTGCCTGTAAGGTCTGAAATGTTGAATTTACCCTCTATATTCTGTATTTCAATCTTTCCATTCAGAATATTGAAAAAGAAATCCCTTATCTTTTCAAATGTAAGCATGATGGGCTCTCCTTTATCATTCATTCCCAGGTCATAAGTCTTTAGAAGCTGCGATCCAAGGCTGGCAGCTGTTAAAAGAAAATGGTTCTGGAATTTGTCCGTATCAAGCAGGTCCGCCGCCAGTACTTTTCCGATGACTGTATAGCTCCGGAGTGTTTTCTGGGTATCGTGACTGCTCAATGTTGTCTTCACTTCATCTGCTTCAAGGTTCATCTCTATCTTCCCTGAATTTTCCGATTCTTTCATTTCTTTATAAAGAGAACCCAAATCTGCCAGGCTGATATTGTAGAATCTGGTTCCGGGGATAACATTGATCCTTTCAATGGAGAATGCGCTGGGAAGCAGGAGCCATACAGTCTGGGATGCCTTGACTGATGGCGTATTGAATGTTCCGATTATAGAATTTGTCAGGTCGATACTTTGGGTGGCAAAAACTCCGCCGATGACGACACAATTCTGCAATATGATCTCATCGGCATAAATGCTTCCGGCCACAAAAGCATTGTAAAGTGTAACACTCTTGGCATTGATGTCAGAATAAAAGTTCAGGTTGCATTTCTGAGCGCGGGAAACGATTGAATTGGCGGAACCGACACTCTTTTTAAACGATATGTTGCCTTTAGCTTCACTGTTCACATACATCTCGTGCTGTGTGAAAACGGCACCCTGTATGTCTGAATCACCATTCTGAACCTCAAGTTTATAGGCATAAACAGCTCCCTCTATGACAGAATTTCCCTGGATAGTTATCGTCCGGTTCAGTTCGGCTATCTTTTCAGGTAGGATAGAACCCTTTACCAGGTTATCCTTTAATTGTATATTGGTTTCATTAAACCTTAATTCTTTTAATTCTTTCATTATTTTATTGGTTAGAAATTTTTATGACATAAATCTTATCGATATCGGCAATTCTTCTAATCATCTCTATTACCCGGGAGGAATGCATGTCATTTGACTGTATTCCGGCATTCAATACAGAAGTAAAATAGAGTCCGAGGTTTCCTGAGGTATCATTATCGACCTTTGTCCACGTAACCGTTTTTGATGCAAACCGGGATACCATGTCGTTTTTCATTTTATCCTGGTTAAAGACTGGAATCCCGGATGAATAATAGATCTTCTGATCGATCTGTTCTTTATCATTCCGGGTTTCCATATAACAAACCGGTATATAGACGGTTGAGCTGTATTCCTCATTCAGCATAGAGTGCTGTATAGTGTAGTTCAGTCTTTTCTGTTGCATTAAAAACAGCCGGGCCTGCATTAGGGTATCCACGGCTCTTTTTTTGGCGACAGAAGCGCTGATCCGGGTTTGGAGCTCACTGCTTTCAAATCCGAAAATAGCAATGGTACTCACCAGATCGTTCTCTACGGACCTGATTTTATGGCTGTCCGTTTCCCGCTTAAACATAAAAGCGGGTTTATCGAGTTCATAAATCCTGTTCGATAGTTCCTGGTTCAGGTCTTCAAAGACTTTTGTATACCGGCTTGATATTCGCTGATAATCACCTTCCATCTGTGCTTTTTTCTTCAGACAGCTATGCATCAATTCCTGGAGATGCATAAAATGGGCATCTATGCTTTGAGACAATTCGGCCACCTGTTGGCTGATTTCCGACCGGATATAGCTGAAGAACCCATCCAGTATGGTGTTGGCTACTTTTTTACTGTTCTTCTCGCGCGATATGATCTCTGCGGCCTCTGTAGCGACTACCGCCCCTGTCAAAAGGTCAACACTCGTATTCACCTGGTGCACGCTTGCATCAAATGGTTGGGTATCGACATGTATGTTGACGTCTACCGGTATATTGACCGTTTTTGAAACTGTTCCCCCGTTTTCGGATTTAGGATATGAGATTGAGACGGTTGTAGAAACGGTCTCCCTGTAATGCCTGGTATAACTCATATGTGTAAGTTATTTGAGGGTTTGAAAAGAGGACGACTGGTACAGTCTTATTGCCAAGTCTTTAATGCGTTGAGTTTTATCCGAAGCGGTGATAAATTTGCTGAATTCGCTTCTGACCTCAGCGGACGGGGCTTCTTTAGCTGACCAGTGTAAACCGGCGATTCCGGCATATACACTATTTCTGATAGCTGACTTAGCCACATTGACCAATTCGGCTTCGGTGACAATGATGTCAATTGACCGGCTGTCTGATTTATCCCTGTTGCATTCACATATAATAACCGGGATGTAAGACCTGGAAACCGACACGTTGCTGGATTCATTGATCAGGATCTGGTCTGTCAGCTTTTTCTGGTGATTCATCTCGAATAGGAATCCACGCATGGAATTGATCACATTCAGGCCTCTTAGCTTGACATTCGAAGCAATGATCTTCTGGCTCGCCGAGATCGACTCCAATTGTGTTACCGGTGCGGTGGCCGTCAGGTACTTGCCTCGGTTATAAAATTTGTCGACTTCTTTACAGGCGAAATCGACAGTCGGTTTATCGAGTTCAAATACCCGGTTTTTTAAATTAGAGTTAAGACCGTCAAAGAGTTTGATATATCTCTTCGAGATCATATTATAATCACGCTCCATCCGGTTCTTTATGCTCAATAGAGCATTTTTCTGCTGAAGCAGTTGCATGGTCAGTGAATCCACTTCGCTTTGCAGTTTGGCCATTTTTTGTGAGATCTGTGAACGGATCAGGGAATAAAATCCTCTGTTCACATTATTACAGACATGGTCAGCCGCTTTATCCTCAGCAATGATGACAGCAGTTTGCATAGCCACCACTGCTCCGGTCGTACCTGTGACATGGTGCGAAACACTGTTCATCTGGTCAGCCATCGGATGAGTATCGACGGTATAATTAAATGTCGCCATAGTTTCTAAAATTTAATTATTGACCCGGTTCTCATCGTCTTCATCAAATTCATCGCCCTCGTCTCCTTCGTCATCTTCATTGCCATCCGACAGCAAATCCTCATCGTCGGGCAGATCCTCTTCGTCAAGGGGTTCATTATTTGCAGGCTCTTCTTCCGCCTCATCAGCTTGATCCGGTTCTGCTTGCGAGACCGTCTCCTCCTCCGCTGACAGTGTGGTCACATTTTCAAATTGACCGGGCTCATACCCGATACCTGTCATACCAGCATTTTCAATGAAATTTTCCGGAACCTCCTGCCCTGATTCATCTGCTTTCAAGTCCTCCTCCAGTTCCTGGAGGGTGTTTCTGGCAATAACAGGAAGATTAAGGGAGATGTGCTCATAGGTCAGATCTTCCACATTCGGACTTGGGGGAATTTCCGAGGTTTTTGCAAACAAAGGATTTATAAACACCAATGGTTTGCGTCGCTCATCCAATTCAAATACCTCACTGGCAGCAACTGCGCTATCCCTCGAAATCCCATCACGCAACAGCGCATCATAATAATCGATATGTTCAAATTTTTCGGCTTTGATGTCGATATCTTCTTTCAGCCTTTCCATATAGGATTCAAACTCTTGTTGCACAAGCTGGAACTCCCTCGACTGCATTTCAAAAGCAGCCAGAACCTCTGCCGAATTGGCCGTAGCGGCAACCACTGTTGAATCAAGCGATCCACCCGACTGCTCCATGCTTTCTTCTGTTTTTTTAAGGCTGGTAAGCGTATTGTAAGCTGCAACGTAATCCCTCAGGCTTGCTCTCATCAGGTTTATGAGATCAGCGCTTTCAGCCCTGTTCCTTCCGTAAAAATCTTCAGTATCCTGGTGCCATTTATTCAGGTAACTGATCTTCTGATCTTTAATATGATTATAAATTTTGAGACGTTCTATCCTTGTCTCGTTCATAAGGTTTTGAACGATGGGGGCCACGATCTCCTCATGAATCTGGTGAGCGCCAAAAGGGAAACTAGTAGTATTTCCATCTTCAGCAACCCATGAATCAGACAGGAGGTTATATCTCACTTTTGAACTTTCCTTAAGTTTAAAAGGCACATAATCCTGAACCGAATCGCCATAATTGAAGTTCTCATTTTTAATTCTCTCTATTTCAGCCGCTTCAAGAACAGGAGAATAATGATTATAAGGCGATTTCAGGATTTTATAAAGGACTTTATTGGACTCAAAGACTACCTTTTCTGTTGACGCCACTTTGAGGGCTGAAATGGCCTGAACAGAATTAGCCATCGTCATCATTAACCCTTTAAGGACATCTTCGAACTGCTGTGTCTTTCTTGAAAGGGAGTCTTTAAGCTTGTTTAGTTCCTGGAATTTGGAAATGTCATCCCGGTATTTATCATAATTAAAGACTTCAAAAACCGGAGCACCGGCAGGGACCTCCGTGGTAGCGTACTCCCGCAGAAAATCGAGATACGTGCTGTCGTTAGCCACCAGGGGTAAAGAAACCGATGTGGTATCAAGGTCGTCCATGCAATAAGAGATTGTTCGGAGTGAACGTTCCAGTTTTCCGAAATAATCGTGCTGGTTGAGATGCTGCATGGATGTCGAATATTGTTCCGTATCTATTTCTTCAACCTCCCTGGATGACTCAATCAAAGGAGCTTCTTCCGATAGCTTTTCCAGATCAGCGATGGTTTCGATCAATAAATCATTCTGACGGGAAAGCTGCAAAGTAACTTCCGATTCATCCAATGTACCGGTATGATCCACAATGAAACTTTTACTTTCATATTTAATTTGATCTGCTACAGGCACATAGGCTACTCCAAGTTTGCTGACCTGGTATTCCCTGAAGATCTCTTTGTGAAGTTTCTTAAATTCAGTGATCCGGGTATCAAGTTCCTGGATTTGTTTAGCCAGGCTGCTCTCCCTGATGGCGAAGTAGATAAACGTTACTATCAGAAAAAACAGGACCCATTTCCAAAGCTTTGCCTGGTTCAATTGCTGGTTAAGATTCTTTTTCTCTTCTTCCAGGATGGCGATCTCTTTTTCGATTCGCTCTTCTTCAGCGACGATTTTTTCAGCCATTTGCTGATAATACTCAAATAATATCCGGGCCTGGTCCTGGTTAATATTATTTGATTCATGAAAAATTTTACCTTTCATAATTCAAATATTTAGTTAATAATCAATTCGAAAATATTTGCTTTCTATCTCTGTAGATTCTGTTACAATCATGAATTAACCGGTTTATGCGCTCCTCATCAAGCGGAAGGTTATAAAGGCTGTCATAAACCGATTTCATTTTCATTATAAATTCATTTTCAAGGCTTTTTGCAATTGCATTATCAGATGGAGAGATAAATCTCAGGTCATCCTGAATATCGGTAATTTGCTTAAAAAGTCCCCCAGGCAGATTGTTCATCTGATCCAGCTTCAGCCTGACATCATTGGTAATCTTTTTCATTTCTGCAATGCCTGATCTGGCTTTTTCTTCATGTTCAAAAACGGATTTTACATTAGCGGATGAAGTGAAAGTCAGGAACAAACCTACCAGGAAGAAAAAGATCAGCCCTGCATGCAATAATAACTGGTTACCAAAACCGATCGGAATGAAAATATTAAATACGATCATTATACCAACAGCAAAAAGCACATAGAGCGACATGACCACCCAACGCAAACCTAATGACCCGATTGACTTTTGAGACTTATCTTTCCAATTAACCCACGGGAACAGGATGTCAATAAAATTAAGGCACAAAATAAATGAGCTGATAATTATATTCAGAGCCCTGATCTGAGGATCGGCATTCCGGCCGAAATGCAGAAAGCAAAAAATAATGAGGGCTTCTCCGGCCAGGAGGAGGCCGATGGATGTATATTTACCAAGATTCATGACAATAGTGATTAAAAATTATCTCTTCTGTCCACACTTCGGGCAAAATTTTACATTCGGCGTCAATGAGGCTCCACAGCGCGTGCATTTGTCTTCCGCAACTGGACGCCCGCAATTGGCGCAGAATGCGCTTCCCGGAACGAGCGGACTATTACAGTTCGGACAAAAGCCGGAACCTGAAGCAAGAGCTGTACCGCAACTTACACATTTTTTCGCACTTTTATCATTGTCGGTACCGCATTTCGGGCAGGGATTGTATTCATCACCACAGAAAGGACAGAACCGCAGGTTTGAGGCAAACTTTTTGGAACAGTTTGAACAATAAACATCTTTGATCTGCGCAGCAGGCTGGCCAGCCTGAGGGCCCTGCTGCCCCTGCCCTGCCGGCCCAAAAGTCGGCTGGTTGTATTGAGGATTCATCATCCCGCCACCACCGCCAAGGCCTCCCATCATGTTGGATGCGATGACTGCTCCCAGCAATCCGTTACTGCTGTTTGAGAGTCCGTCAACGGCGTCTTTGGCCACTTCAAATGCCTGCGATTGCTGCCAGGTATATCCGCCAATGGCCTGGGCACTCTGCCGGCTTAAAGCATCCAGGATTCTCTTTCCCACTTCGGTTGTTCCGTCGACTTCAATGCTGGTAACATAAAAACGGGTCAGTTCAAAGCCAAGATTTTCCCAGAAAGGAAGCATGATGTCACGCAAGTGCTCTGAAATATTATCTAGAAAGGCAGAAATCTTCTTCAGTCCAATACCATTATTCAGCATAAACTGCATAATTGTGGATTTTGTCTTTGTGTGAAATTCACCGGAAAACTGGTCGGTCAGGTCAAATTCATCGAATGACTCTTTCGGGCCTACAATCTTCACCAGGAACCGCTCCGAATCATTAATTCTCAGTCCATATCTTCCTTTTGCCACAAGAGGAATTCCGGTGTTATAATCGGCATCATGAATATCCATCCGGTCAATCTGCCAATCGATATTATACGGTTGTAACTTGTTGATAAACCATATTTCTGCCGTGAAAGGATTTTTCCCTCCAAAAGGTAAACCGAATAAATTTCTCAGGATCGGAAGGTTTTCCGTACTTAGGGTATGTTTACCTGGTCCGAACTTACCTACAATCTGCCCCTTTGAAAACAAAATAGCCTCTTGCGATTCCTGCACGATCAATTGGGTATAAGTACTCAGATTTGTTTCGGGAAACCGGAATGCGTAAATCGTTCGATCTCCCTGAGGTGCCCATCTTACTAAATCTATAATTGCCATAAATAATGCCTTGTTTATTAATGAATTAAATAATTAGATCACGATAATAATATTTTTAAACCGAGATAGAATAAGTAACTATGACAAGCGATAAAACCATAAAAATGGACTCTTTTGATATGGCGGATTAAAGTTATCAGGAAAATTGCTTAATTCCAATGTTTATAAAAACTTTTTTTTGAGATGTCAAGATTTTGATTCGATATTACCGAAAAATATAATATTGCAAAAATTTAGATTGCAATTAGATGTAAATCTTTCCAAACAGAGTAAATGGTTTTCAGCAGCACCCTATTCCTTCTTTATTTCCTGCCGATTTTCCTGGGCATCTACTTCTTGCTGCCCAACAAACTGAGGAACCTGTGGCTGCTCGTCGCCAGCGTCCTCTTTTATTCCTGGGGCGCCCCCGATTTT